>Ga0268255_10000193_pt1 | contig 49228 bp, 43 predicted proteins | sample AgamicOrMarz_FD_200256 | JGI IMG/M metagenome (GOLD analysis project Ga0268255, IMG submission 200256) | Agave microbial communities from Guanajuato, Mexico - Or.Ma.rz (v2) (version 3) | ecosystem: Host-associated > Plants > Phyllosphere > Phylloplane/Leaf | place: Guanajuato, Mexico...
AAGCGTACCTCGCCGTTGCGGGTCGCATCGGCAATAGCGACCGCGACTGTTTCCTTATGAACGTCGAGGCCAATGAACTTCATCTGCGTCATCGTCACTCTCCTGGTTGGTGATACGGACAGCGCCTTCTCTAATCGGCGGGGTTAGGTCAAGCGCCATTGTGAGACAGCCCGTAACCCGAACCTATCATCCGCAATCTGGCGTCTATGGAGAAATAACACGTCTGAACACATCATTTAGGTAGCCTTCGTCTTGTATCCGGAAATGCGTCGTTCCCACCTTTTCGAAGCCCTGCTTGAGATAGAAAGCTATCGCCGGCGCATTCTCGGAATTTGTCGTCAGCCAGACTGAGGGGCTTTTCTCATCTCGCGCATACTCCAGTCCCCGTTCCAGCAGTATTCTTCCGATGCCCTTGCCATGGTGACGAGGCTGAACATACAGGGTGGATATCTCCATCGCGGAACAGCCTGCGACAGGAGCAACCTTTCCGCTGCTGATGCGAATGAAACCGTCAAGGCCGTCTTCGTTCTCTGACACGATAAGGTGCTCGTTGCTGTCCTGTAACAGGGCTGAGAACTTGTCCGATGTGAACTCGTGCAGAGCATATTCCGCAAAAAACGCGTTTACTCCTCGCTTAATATAGGTTCCTAGCCAGACTTCGATTGAGATGGCTGCAAGGATTGGAGCGTCAGACGGGCGCGCTATCCGCAAACTCATGTAAGATTCCCATTATTTTCCGCGTGTCGAGAACCAAGACGTTAGAAGACGGCAGGATTCGGCGCAATGTAGCTATCCTGCGGCTCCACAGCAGCACTCGGCTATTCCGCATCAGAGTCGAGCCTTTCAACGTCTTTTCGCGGCCCGCGCTTCTCTCCGGGATCGGCACTCGGCCCTCCCATGATGGGGTCCAGTAGATGGTGTGGTCCAATCTATGCTGCATCCTGATGACGGATCATCGGTATAAGCGACGCCACGAACTCACATCACCATCGTCCGCGAAGGACGCCTTCCGCTGCTACGCGGAACTTTGAACTCGAACTGTTCGATTGCCTCTGTGGCTGACTGTCATGCCGCTGCGGTTGAGACAGTGTCCTCCCTCGTCCAGCGAAACTCCGAGCCATCCACCCACATGCGATGCATGACGACAGCGAGACGGCGGGCCAGTGCGACCTTGGCCTTCTTGCTGCCATGGCGCTTGGCGATGTTCATGGCCCATGCCTTCAGCCAGCACCATTTCGCCACGCGCGTCATCATCGACTGGGCAGCTTCATACAGCAATCGCCGCATCATGGCGTCCCCGCGTAGAGAGACGTGGCCAACCCGACTCATTTCGCCCGACTGTTTCAGGACAGGGGTGAGGCCCAATATCGCTCCGACCGATCGAGAATGACGAAACCTGCTGGGAATATCGATCGTCGAGACATAGGCGAGCGAGACGATCGGGCCGACGCCAGGTACCGTCATCAATCGCCTGCAAACCTTGTCCTGCTTCGCTTCGGCCACAACCCTCTTGTCAAGCTTGGTCAGCCCTTCTCGCAACTTGCGTCGCCCGGCGAGCAGTGGCTCCATGATTTCCGCCAGCTCAGAGTCGTGTTCGACGAGTTCAAGGATTCTTCTCTCGAACGTGCCGCCGGAGGCATGACCGACCTTCAGTCCGAAGTTGCGCAGGAGCCCACGCATCTCGTTCTCCAGGTCGATCGCCTTTTCCTGCAGTAACGATCGGGCCGTCAGCAAGGCGCGGCGCTTCTGGCTGGTGAGTGTCTTCACATGTACGTCCTTGAACAGGCCGACCCGCATCATGTGGGCGATGCCGCGTGCATCGTTCCTGTCGCTTTTGTTCTGCTGCAGGGCGTCCAGGAATGCCTTGGTATGGCGCGTCTCGATACAGAAGACGGGCAAGCCCGCTTTAGCCAATCCTTCAAACAGCCATTGGGACAGGGGGCCAGCCTCAACGCCGACCTTCTCTAGGCTGAATGCCGGATCGCTCAGGATCGCTACAAGGTCCTCCGGATGAGATGGCACCTTCCGTTCGCGGCATAGTTTCCCGCTTTCATCGACGATACAGACGCTGGTTTCTTTGACCGAGACATCGAGGCCGGCATAATGTTTCATGGCTGCGCTCCTCTGCATGATGGTTGTGCCTGTTTTCCGACAAGCGACTGTAACATCGGCAGTGTGGTGCAGCCCCTTGCTCCCTACGGATGGGATGGGGCACGAAGCCGATTAGCCCATCTATGCTGATTTCTCCGATGTTCTTCATCGTTGTCCCCGGATCTCGGCCTGACGCCGGTTGATCCGGGTTGAGGGCGCCGGCCCGTTGCGAGCACCGAGGCGCCAAAGCTCGGATATGGCGCGAGGTCTGCGCCCTCGTCATTGCATCTGAAGCGGGGAAGAGACCGGCCGCCGTTCTCTCCCCCACAAGGCCCCTCGCCGGGTGTCCCCGTCCTTCCTCCCATAACCTGCGGTCCTGCTCGTGCAGCATCGGCCGTCTGCGCCGGCCGACCCGTTGGGCGGGTGATCCCCCTCCCGGTCGATGAACCTTGTCCCCCTCTCTTCCGATCGGATCGCCGACTGCTCGGGAACCGGAGCGGGGCTTCTGCCCGGCCGGGCAAGGCCCTTCCGCTTCGCGGCAAAAGGAGATCGGAACAATGGCAAAACTGACGAAGGCACAGCGCAAGGCACATGCGGAGGCTGAAGCGATCCTGACCAAGGACCGGTTGAGCGAAGATGAAAAGGATTTCGTTTTTCAAAACTGGCACGAAGGCGCCAACCACATCAACGGTTCGGCTGGGGCATTCTTCACCCCCTATGATCTTGCCGCCGATTTCGAGCTGAATGTGGGTGGAGAGCGCATCATCGACCTTTGCGCCGGGATCGGTATGCTCAGCTACTTCGTGCTGTGCCGGTCCCGCTATTCCGGCCGGATCGAGGATCTGACCTGTGTCGAGCTTGACCCGCGCTATTGCGAAGTCGGGCGCAAGCTGTTGCCGGAGGCCCGCTGGATCAATGCCGACCTGTTCGACTGGCGGGACTGGTGGCAAAGCGACCTGCAGGGCACGCGGTTCGATTGCGCCATCGGCAACCCGCCTTTTGGCAATGTCCGGCGAACCGGCAATGCGCCACGCTATCAGGGCAAGGACTTCGAATTCCACGCCATCGACATTGCCGCCGAGATGGCAGATCGGGGGGCGTTCATTCTGCCCCAGCAGTCGACAAGTTTCCGGTTTTCCGGCTCACAGACCTATCGCCGCGAGGAAAGCGGCAAGGGCGTGGATTTCGAAAAGGCCACCGGGTTCGTGATGGAAGATCCGCTCGGCGTCGACACCGGGCTTTATCGTGACAGCTGGAAAGACACCTCGATCCTCACCGAGATTGCGACATTCGATTTCGAAGAGGCGCGGTCGCGCAGGCGCCGTGAGGCGGAGGCAGTCTCTGCCCGCCCCCTCCCCTCGTCAACGGTCGCTGCGCAGCAGCTTGCCCTTTTGTGAGGTAATGTCATGACCACGACGATCTATTTCGCGATGGAGTTTTACGGTCGCGGCGACCCGATGTTCGGCGGCAGCGCATCGGATTGGGCGCTCTACCAGACCGGCGACGGCCATCATGCATTCATGTCGGCGGCTGATGCGCAGGATCGGGGCCTTACCAGGTCTTATTTTGCCAGTCAGGACAAGGCCGCCGCCGTGGGCGCGGCCTACTGCAAGCGCGGCGCCTGTGTCGGGGCGATCCCTGTCGCCGCCAATGACAGGATAGACACCGGCCAAATCCGATGGCTCGTCGGTAATCTGCATGTCGGCCTGTCGGACGAGGAGCTGTCGGCCGAGCTAATGCAGCGGGGCACAAACATTCCCGATCGCGACGTGCTGGCGCAGATGGTCGCCTACGGCCTCGCATTCCATCATGCCAATCAGGCCTTCGTGCGCGCCTTCGCGCTTTAAGCCGATCGCCGTCTTATCACTCTCGGTAAGGCGGCGATCATTCGTATATTTGCACAACCTTAGGGGGAGTCCGTGATTCACAGGATTCGTCACAATTGCGTCTTGCGCTCGATCACTGAATCGGCGCGATTCTAGCTGGTTACTGAAATCATTAGATAATTTAACCGCTTTAGCCAAATTGCGCGCTTTGCCCGACTCGTCTTATCCTTTCGTTAGGAAGTCAGACGAGGAAGACGATTTGAAACAGTTTACTGCATCCGAGTTGCACGCCGCCCCGGCGGAAGTTTGCGAGCAGGCTTATCGTGGCCCCGTCGAGATTTTCAAAAACCGCCGCAGGAAATTCGTCATCCTTGCGGCGTCTGACTATGACGAACTGGTGGAAAAGGCGCGCTCCGTGCCGGATCAACAGTCGAATGATTCGCATGTCTGACCCGGCCTTTGCCGATGGCGGCGCGCTCGACCACGATGTGGTCTCGCGCATCCAGCACCGGTTTTCCGGTCCTGGACCGATTTTCTCTCGTGAGAAAATCAGACGCCTGGAGGTTGAAGGTCAGGTTGAATTTAAACGCTTCCTTGTGCAAACTATTGCATAATGGCGCGATTTTGCAAATCGTGGCAAATCGGTATAGCCTCCGCCACGACGTGAACAAGCGGCTGGAACCAGTCATCTAGGAGAAACGCAGACCCGGAAAAAGCAAACCCCGTCGCAGCTAAAGCCACAACGGGGGGAAAATCGCCTGAAACTTCGAGCTTTGGCGAGCTCTTTGTTTCGAAAGTTCAGTATCCTGATCGGTCCTGAATCTAGGTTTTTTCCCACCCACTGTCAATATCAAGCGCAGATTCTGCGAACGCTATCGCTTTGACCGGATTCCCGAGAAAAAGGAAATCCGAATGCACCCTGTTGCGACTTTCAGGAAGGTGACGCCTGGTGTTATGGCCAGCGCGGCGCTGGCGATGCGCGAACCCGCGCCACATGTCGACAAGGCCGACGTGGCGCGGGTCTTGAAGCGCGTGCGCAGCCAGCTCGGCATCAGAGGCGTAGCCTTTGAAGTACTCGATATGCTGCTCGCCATTTCCAAGCCGGAAGACTGGCAACCGGGCCGGCGTCCCGTCGTGTCGGTCTCCAATTATCGCGCCGCGTTCGAACTCGGCGTCTCGGAAAAGACGATAACCCGCGCATTGCGGCAGCTCGTGGAAGCCGGGATCATTGCTTATCGCGACAGCCCGACCGGCCGCAGATACAAAAATGATGATGGCGATGCCTATGGCCTCGATTTCACGCCGTCATTGCATCGCTATGCGGAGCTGAAGGCGATCGTCGATGCCAAGGACAACACCTATCGCGAAGAGCGCAGCACCCTTCGTGAGACCGGCCGGATCTCGCGACAGATCGTCGATACGCTCACCCACTTGCGCGCCGCCGGCCATAAGACGTCTGCTTTCGACGAGCACTTCAACGCCTTGATGCCCGATTACCACGCACGCCGGCGCGATGCCGACTTCCTGGAGGAGCTGACGAACCTCCTTATCGATATTCTCCAGCACTTCGAGACAGGTGATGCCGAGGATCAACCTGTGGATCAAGCCCATGATGAAGTGTCTAATATGTCTGCCACGGTGGACACATCTGACCCCCAATATACAAATACAACCCCACTTTCTTATGTAGAAAAACAACGGAATCGCGCTAACGCGCGATCACACAAAACACCTAATGCCGGCTCCACCGGCAAAATGGCTTATGAAAATAAGCCTGAGCGGGCAGAACCGAAGGCGCAAGACCTCAGCCGACATGAAAATCCGGATGAGATCGCTTACCTGCTACGCAAGGCCTGCTCGCAATTGCGGGCGGATTACATGATTGCCGCCGGCAGCTGGGCGGAACTGGCGCCGTGGATCGACGAGATGCGCGCCCTTGTGGGAATTCCCCCGGAAACCTGGACCGCCGGCGTCAAAGTAGGGGGCCGGTTCCACGCCGCCGCCGCCCTGGCGATCGTTGCGGAGAAAGTGATCCGCGCGGCCGCCGGGCTTGAGGGTGGCACCGAAATCCGGCGCCCGGCGAAATATTTCCTGTCAATGCTGTACCGCTCCGAGACCGGCGAGTTGAACCTGCTGCCGACGTTGCGCGTCCTGGCCCGCTCCGCGATGAACTGAGCCGGGATGGACGCCGCCGCGGTCGGCCCGGACTTTCGCAAATGGGGAGGCACCAGGGGACGGGGCGATCTGGCCGGGTTGTGGCAACTCGAATGGAGACAAGGTGGCCTGCGGTCTGTCGAGGTCGAACCGGCCTGCCGGCGCCGCCGGTGCTGTCAGAACCCGGACGATTTGACCTCGGGCGCGGATCGAGGCGGTGTCACGGTTGGCGCGTCAGGCATCCAGCTTGGGGAGATCGGAGGGGGCCGGCGCCGGCATTGTGCTGTAAGATCACTTGGTGGTAGGCGCGTGGCAATGGCATCACCAATCCGGCGAAACCCGGTTGCGGCAAATGGGCGGCTCCTTTGCTTGGGCGCGGTGTCGATTGATAGGCCACTAGGTTCGTCAGTCCGGACAACAACAGGCATCTCGCACGATTTTCCCCGCGCTTTGGCGCTTCCTCGCGAAGCAAAATCGAGCCCTCTCCCTGTCTTCCGCGTGCGCTTCAGCCCTACGGGTGCGGCCCGGCCTTTCGACGTCCCTCTGTCGTGTCCATCGACAACGCAAGCAAAGGAGCATCACAATGTCGAACCTCATCAACTTCATCCAGATCGACGAAGCCACCAACGCCATCACCGGCAACATCGCCACCCTCACCTTTGACATCGACATCACCGGCGAGCCGGTCACCTCCGACAATCCCAAGGCTCCGGTCTTCCGCCTCTTCGCTATGACCCCGCGCAACCGCCGGATCGAGATCGGCGGCATCTGGAAGAAGCGGAACCGACAGGATCAGGATTACTACTCGCTCTCGGTCAACACCGGCCACGGCCGCATCAACGCGAACCTTGGCCGCTACCCCGGCCAGGACGACGAAACACTGATGGCAGTCATCCCCTGGGATTGAGTTGTCGGGGCCCCGCGCAGCGGGGTCCCTTCCCGTATCCAGATGCGCTTGCGCGGATCTGGCATCCGGCCTTGAGGCCGGGCCAGCTTTTCCAGCCCGGAGGGCCAAGCCCGAACCAGTTCGGGCGCAGCAGGCGGAGCTAGAACGCGCCCCCAATAGCGCCGAAGTGATAGCGTAGCCTTGTGGGAAAGGTGGCCGCTTCGGAGGGCCAGCTCAATGGCCGGCCCCTACGGGTTGGCCTGGCTTGAGAGTTCCCGCAGACGGCTCGGGACAGTTCGGTTGAGCGGAAACAGTGTTTTGTCTGATTTTCTGGCTGGAACGTACCGATCACTTGAGACGTTCCGTCACGGAGAGTTTGATGCAAATATCCGGCGATTGCTCGCCAGAAAATATGTGCAACGATGACAAGATGTCTCGGTCGATCAAGGCAGACTGTCCGGGGGATGAGGGGGATGTCGAGGGTCGAACTGGCAATGAGTGCGGGCCGAAATGAAGAGAAACAAAAAATGTGTTGAAGTGTGATCAGAGACTGGTAGACGCAAAAAGTTTGGACGATATAGGTAGAGTTGTATTGCGGTCGGGAGCGACTGTCTGCATTCAACTATTTGGCGACATTAGACCTATGTGGGCACTTGTGTCTTCTTGAAAGCAAACTTCTACGCGAGTGATTTAGCTACCGAATTGGGTTAAATGGATTTGAGACATTCGGCTGGTTTGTGACGAAAACGGGAGTGAGGCATCGCCCAAGAGGCGAGAAATGCATCGACGGTTCCAGATAAAATTTCACCGATAAGCGCACCAATAAACCTTGAACTGCGAACCAAGGCCGACTTTATGAGTGACGAATTAAGCATTCGGTTCTTCAATGGACCCCCGGTCGCCGATGACTTGCTGCCAGGGCAAGCCGGCGTGAATGCGTCTCTGATTGATCAGTTGATACAGATGAAGCCAAGCAAGAATATGCATTGGCACAGATTGGTGTTCCACATCTTCATGAAACCCGAGAGGGATGGAACGGTGCCTGCGAACCCGCTCTTGTCGGAAGTGATTGGCGTCCATCAAACGACAATGATCCGTCAGAAAAAGAATCTCGAAAATCTCGGGTTGATCTATCGCACGCGGTTGATCGGCGAATACGCCTATCATCCGGATATCGTGCTGGTTAGGACGAAGGAAGGGCGCGTGGTGAACCACCCGCGCTATGGGCGCGTGGATGCTACTGCCGATAGTCCCGGAATAAATCTACCGGTGTAGCCTCACCCTTCGGCGATCGGGTACCATTGGCATCGTCCGGGGGATTATGTTCCGACCGGGCCGCATCGAATTCAGCCTCCAAATCTTCGTCGTCGGGTTCCGTAGGAGCGTGTCCGCCCCTGGGCGGCGATTGGTTTCCCTTCATAACCGCCTTAACGTAAGCCTCCAGATCGTCGGAATTAGCAAAGGTCGCGTTCGGTTTGAACGTGAAGGTCCAGCTTGCAGGCACATTGCCTTCGCGCTGATCCGGTCGTTTGTCGGGGAACGGCACCTCGACCTTATAGAGATGCGGGCCGACCCCGGAAACGTACACTTCGACGCCACGGCGGGTGACCCTAAGGCTGGCAAGATCCGCGACGTTGAGGGCGACCTCGTGCTTGGTCTCTGGGAGCATTTTCCGCACGCCGTCGGCGCCGAAGTCCGGCCGCCAATCGACATATTGGATCTGGCCGAAATAGCGCTGCAGCTTGTCGGCGGTCGGGCCGGCATTGACCCTGGCGATGATCTTCGTGCCGATGGATGCGGTCAGGGTGTTGAGGATCTCGGCCCCGTAATTTTTCTCGATCTGGGCATCGTCCTGAAGCCCCAGAACCGCGCAAACGCCTTTGGAACGGCCGAGCGTAATGAAGCGTTCGAAGTCCTTGATGCCCGGCAACTGTCCCCATTCGTCGAGGAAGAACCAGATCCGCCGGCGGTCGCTGTCGCCGAGGAGATTTGAGTCCGTGACGGTCGAGACAGCCACGGCGTATAATGCCGAAATCCAGCCATCCGACAGTTCCGCATAGCGGCCGGAATGCTGGACGAGGATTGTTCGATTGGGTGTCTTGTTGACGAGCCAGTCGCGCAGGGAAAAGCGCACCCTCCCCTCGTAGGTCGGCCATGCCGTCGACAGCATGTCGAGAACACGCATATGCGTTTCGAGCTGGCCAAGGGTCGACATGACTTGCTTGTAATCGGCGGATAGAAAGATGTCGGCGCCGCGGTGATATTGGAGCGTCGTCCGCAACAGGTCTTCCTGGCTGCGGCGTGTCTCGTTGAGAAGATCCGTCCATGTCCAGGCTTTCGGCTTCTCCGCCATGAGCTTGATCGTGCAGCCGGCAAGCACCGCGCGCGCCGAAGCGGTGAAGAATGGATGGCCGCTTTCTGGGATGATGCGATGCGCCAGTTCGACCGCATCCTGACTGACAATGAGGTCGGCGGCGATGTCCCAGACTGCCGACCTTAGATCCTGCGGCGCAAGGATCAAAGGGGCGGTCTCGCGTCCGCGGGCGTCGCGGCTACCCGCGACGATGCGGGTGTAGTCGCCCTTTTCGTCGAAGATAATCGCCTTGTCGCCGCGTTCGATAACTGCATCGATGATGCGGCGGAAGATGACGGTTTTGCCGGAACCCGGTGCGCCGACGATCATCATGTGACGGGTTTCCCGTTCGAGGCTGAGGTGCCAGCCACCGAAAACGTGAATGCCCGGGATTTTGGCGAACTTGCTGTTCTTCAATTCGACTGCCGCGTCGCGCAGCAACCCGGGCAATCCGACCTGCGTCAGACCCGACTGGATGACGCGACGTTCGGGCTGGAAGAATTTCAGCCAGATCGCAAGGATGGCGGTCGCGAGGGGGGCGAGCCAGAGAACGACGAGGAAGATCCTGATCCCCCTACTCGCCCGCAGATCCGCGCCGGCCGCGGTCAATTCAGCGGAGCAGTTCTGCCAGTCCCAGGGCAAGAGGCAGGCGAGCGGCTCGGCAAGATGTGCGCCGCCCCACGAACCGAGATAGAACCTCCAGTACCAGAATACTGCCGCTAATGGCGTCAGGCAGACGGCGATGAAGAGGAGGGGTTTGATCTCGTAGTCGCGGGGCTTTTCGATCATGCTCTGAAAGCTTCCTTGCCCTTTGCAATCATGGCATCGCGAAGCGCCTGGTTGCCGCTTTGCTCGGACGCCGTGAGGAGGACCCCGAGGATGAAGGCTTTGTCTTCTTCCCGGAGGCCCGCCTTAATGACGAGCCCGCCTAGCGTGATTTTCTCATGAGCGTCCCTCTTCCGGTTCGCAGCCATGTGATCCCTCCAGCGCTCCTGGAATTGTCGTAGCTTCCGGTTATGCCGCCCGAACGGTGTTATCGGGTGAGCCCTGAAACTTGGCCGCCACCGCCTTCAATGCGGTGAGAAGTTCGCGATCGGCGACCTCGATGTCGGCGAGGCCGGCCTTGACGGCCAGATCGCCAAGTCGCTCGCTTTCTGCCTTGCGATGGGCGTCGAGCTCACCTTGAAGGCGTGCGATTTCGTCTTGAATGCGCTGGACGTTCTTCTTTCTGGCCATTTCCACTGCTCCTAATCGATTCACGTAAAATCATGCACTTAATATGCAAATCATTGCATAATGACGCAATTTTACAAAACCCTAATCAGGCCGGCAGTCAAGAAAAATGAGTTGGCGGAGCCAACACTCTGTCTGATCCCGCACCGGAGGCTCGCTCCGGTGTCCTAAGGGCGCACTTATGTATCGACAGGCCGATACTTTGCTTATAGGTTGCAGCGCATGGCGATCTTTCACCTGCACGCGCAGATTTTGGGGAAAGCAAACGGCAACAGTGCCGTGGCCGCTGCTGCCTATCGCCATACGGCGAAGATGGAAAACAGCAGGACGGGGCAGTCATACGACTATTCCGCCAAACGCGGTAACGTTCATTCCGAGATCGCTCTGCCCGACGGAACCCCCGACTGGGTGAGCGCCCTCAAATCGCTTCCGGCACCCGAGGCGTCCAACGCGTTCTGGAATGCGGTCGAAGTGCTCGAAACGAGAAGCGACGCACAGTTCGCCCGCGAGATGACGCTGGCGCTCCCGACAGAACTGACCCGCGACCAGAACATTGCTCTGGTGCGTGAGTTCGTGTTCGAGAATTTTACATCGAAGGGTATCGTCGCCGACTGGGCCTATCATGATGCCGCCGGCAACCCGCATGTTCATGTCATGACGGCGCTCCGTCCGCTTGCTCAGGAGGGGTTTGGCGCGAAGAACAGTCCGCTCCTCGATGACGACGGCGTGCAGGTGGTGACGAAAAGCGGAAGCGGAAAGTATCGGCCTTTTGCCGGCGGTCCCGAACTCATTCCGGCGCTTCGGGCGTCCTGGGCCGAGGTCCAGAATGCGCATCTCGCCCGCAACGGTTTTGAGGTCAGGGTCGATCATCGCTCCTATAAAGATCAGGGGATCGAACTCGACGCGACCATGCATCGCGGGCCCTCGGCCGACGGAATGGATCGGCGCGGTGCGGTCTCGGACCGCATCGGCGAGAATGATGCAATCGAGGCGATCCGCCGTCTCCAGATCATGGAGGATCCGTCGACGGTACTGCGGCTGATTACGGCTCAGAAGGCAGTGTTCGACGAGCGGGATGTGGCGCGCGTGGTTCATCGCTACACCAGCACGGCAGAGGATTTTCAGGCGCTCTATCTCCGGGTTGGTGCGCTTGATGAGCAGGTCATGATCGCCGCCCCGGTGATCGATCCCTTCACTGACACGGTGGTCGAGCGGGCGAAATATACGACGCGCGACGTACTCGAAACCGAGCGGAAACTGATCGCCGACACGCGGTCGCTTGCGGGCTCGAGCGGGTTCAGGGTCGATACGAGATCTGCCGGTACAAGCCTGGCTGGTGTCGAGCAATCGAACGGTTTCAGTTTCGACCGAGAGCAGAGGATCGTCATCGATGCACTCACCGACGATCGGGCGATCTCCGTCATGGTCGGTTACGCGGGAGCGGGCAAATCGACCGTCATGGGCGCTGTCAGGGCGATCTATGAGGGGGAGGGTCGATCGGTCTATGGTGCCGCATTGGCCGGGAAGGCCACTGTCGGTCTGCAGGAGAGCGCCGGGATCGAGAGTCGGACTTTGGCGTCTTGGGAGGCCTCGTGGAAAGCGGATCTGCGTCGGCTGAAAAGCGGCGATGTCTTTGTCATCGATGAGGCTGGCATGGTCTCGTCCCCTCAGATGCAGCGCTTCGTCGAAGCTGTCCATGAGGCAGGCGCGAAACTGATTGTGCTTGGCGATGCCCGCCAGTTGCAGCCGATCGAATATGGCGCGGCGTTCCGAGCTATGGCTGACAATGTCGGCTATTCGGTTCTCGGCGGGATCCGCCGCCAGCGGCATGATTATATGCGTGATGCCTCTCTCGCCTTTGGCGCCGGTCGATACGAAGAGGGTCTTCGTGCCTATATCGACAATGGGCATATTCACCTGCTTGAAGGCGCGCCGCTTGCCCGCAGTTCGATGGTCGGAGCCTGGTTCAACGACTGGTCGGCAGGTGCCGATGTCCTGATGCTGGCACATCGGAACAAGGACGTGTTCGCCCTGAATGAAATGGCGCGCAGTGCCATCAAAGCTGCCGGTGGGCTGACGAACGAAACCGAGTTCAAGGCAACGCGCGGATCGCGACAGATTGCGGTCGGTGAGCGGATCGTATTCCTCGAAAAGAGCCGTGACCTCGGTGTGCAGAACGGCACGTTTGCGACCGTGACCGGGATTGAAAAGGGCGTGGTCCAGGCGGAGACTGGCGATGGCCATTCCGTCCGCTTCCACCAGTCCGAATATGCCAATATCGATTACGGCTATACCGCGACGATCCACAAGACGCAGGGTGCGACCGTCGACAAGGCTTACGTCTATGGTGGCCTCACAATGGACGCGCAGCTCTCCTATGTGGCGCTAACCCGTCACCGCGACGACGTCCAGCTCTTTGCCAGCTCGTCTGACTTCGAAAGTATGGATGATCTCGTGAGCAAGCTCTCCAGAGAAAGGCTTCAATCGAGCACGCTTGCCTACGAGCACACCGAAGACTATCGCGAGTCCGTTCGTGAATTTGCCGAGCGTCGGGGAATTGGCACGATTGAAAGCCTGGCCGATTGGTGGGGTTCCAAGCTCGACGGCATGCGCAATGCGTTCAACTCGGTCGTCGAGCGTTTCGACCGGCTGCGCGGTTTCGTTCATGGCCACAAGGCGGTGAACGAGCCGACGGCCCCCGGGCACTCGAACGCTCCGAACACATCTGTTCGGACAATAGTCCCTGCAACGCAAGACGCGTCGATCGTGCTTCCGGTTCTCACGATTGGTGTCAATCAAGCGCTTGCTCGGCTCGATACGAGGCGGGAGCATGTCGCAGCGGTTGATACCGACCGGGCTCGCAAAAGCTGGTTCACATCGGCGTCCTTCGAGCTGAGAAGTGGAAGCTCGGCCGGCGAACTGGCGGAGTTCAATCGCGCGGTAAGGCGCGTTGTTTCCGGTCCAGACATCCATGGCATTGGTCCCGACCCCGCGAGCGCAAACGCGTCGATTGCTCTGTCCCAGCTCCCCGAGGAAGCGCGAGAATTCTTTGTCGACCACTGGTCATTGATCTATTCCGGTCAGCTTGCCGAAGTCGATCACGCGAAAATCGAAGGTGCTCAGGCGGTGCTGTCCCACGCCAGGTGTGTGGGTGTTGTCGATGATTATGAGAAGAGCCGGACGCAATTTGTGCGACCGGAGCAGCCAGCCTTGCCAGCGGTTACGTCTTGGCCAAGGTCGGTCGAGGAGGACGTTGCAGATCGGCTGCGCTCAAGTGAGCCCTTCATGCGCGCACAATCTGATATCGGGCGATTGGCAGCGCAGGTTTGGAAGGAGCCAAAGGCAATCCTCACCTCCTTGCTCGATGACCTGCACACCGACCCTGGTCTCTTTGAAAGCAGGTTGAGCCAGATTGCTGCCGCCCCGCAGGGGGCCGGCGACCTGCTCGGCACCCGAAGCTTGCTTGGGCGAAATGATGCAGAACGGGCGCGGGCGCTTCAGGCTGCAAGGCCGATCGCATCTGAACTCGGTTATCTGCGTGATCGGATCAATCTGCTGCGGCAATCCTATGGAAAGGAAGAGGCGGATTTCCGCAATAGTATGCGGGTGCCGCTGGAAGGGCTTTCACCTGCGGCGACCGGGCTTATCGATCGCATCGGGCGAAACGGCGCCACCGTGGGTGAGGGCGTTCGGTCGGCCGACGAGAAACTCGCAGTCGTCGAGGTCAAGCAATTCGTGACCGCATTCGCCGGCCGCTTCGGCCGATCAGATGGCGCAGGCCTGAGGCAGGATCTGATTGACCGAATGCAGACGGCTCCCGGAACGAAGGACTATACGGAGATCGCCAAAACCTATTCCGCCGCCCAGAAGGCGATATCGGCGATCGAAACCGCCGAGCGAGCGAGCTCGATTGAGACTGGCATGACCCAATCCCGCAACCAGTCTCGAGGGCTTGAAATCTAGCAGCGGGGTGTCCGCCCTGATTATCAATTTGCACAAAGGCGCCATTATGCAAACTATTGCATAATAGCGCCTTTGTGCTTACCCATGTTTGTGGATGGCGGTTCTGATTTGGCCGTTGCTTCACACGGGGACAAACACATGCGAATTTTGGCAGGGCTCGCCTTGGCTTTGGTCGTGGCGGGATGCGCGGAGAAGCCGAAGTTCAAAAGTTTGGCGGTCGGCCCTTATATCGCTGGCAAGGTGGCGACTGCGGCGGAAGAAAAGAGCTACGCTTCACTCTATCCAAAAGCGCTCGAGGGCTACGCGCGAGGCACTGTCACTCTTCGCAATCCCGTCACCGCGACAGATTTACTCCTCGTCACGGCTGATGGCCGATTTAACGGAACCGTCGAAGAATTCGTGAAGCTGGTCGCGTCGAAGGTTGGCTACACCGTTCGAGCCAACGGAGAGCGGTCCGGCGCGGCCATCCATATCTCGGTCCAGATGGACGGCTACCCGCTGATCGGCATTTTGCAGGAAGGCTTTGGGCAGGCCAAGCATCAGGCGCGGCTCGATATCGACCAGGCCGAGAAGGTCATGACGGTTCATTATATCCGCCGAGAGCGCAGCCCCGTCCCTCACCTGGATGATACCCGCCTATGACGATGTTCAAGACAATTTCGACGACCGCTATGGTCGCGGCACTTCTCTGCGCTTGCACGACGACGGAAAAGCAGGACGAGCCACCGCCGCCGCTTCTGATCGGTGGCACCGATAAACTGGCTGGAGCGGCTCCTCTATCGTATGAGCAGTTTGCTCGCTCCTCCCGCAATGTGACCGGTGCCAGCCTTGTCGATCAGGGCCGCTTCTCCGCGCTGCGCGATGCCGCACTCGCCTATGCGTCGCAGGCCGGCTACGAGCGCCGGCAGTGGGAGATCTTCAAGGACCTGGAGATGAAGGGCGCGGATCTGTCCCGGCAGTATAATTTCAATGACGTGGTCTATGTTGCGCCGAAGCAGGCTGGATATGTCGTGCCGCCGGTCGTCAGCAGAGCCAAGGAAGCCATCACCATCACGCGCGGAGGCACGGAAAGTGTGGCAGCCGACGAGTATTACCGGATCGAGCTCCCCGGCCGGCTCGTCAGCATAGTACCCACCTGGCGTGACTACCTGATCATGGGGGTCGACAAGACGTCGGCGCCCGAAGATCATTTCCTTCCGGCGAACAAGGAAGAGCGGAAGATCTGGGATCGGTACATGGCGGAGGGTTGGGGCCAGGGCCGCCAGTTGGCCGAGGCGACGTTGAAGGAGAACATGAACCTCCTGCAGCGCGATTACCAAGGGATGATTGAGTACCGCCGACTTGTCGACGCCGGCATGATCAACAGCATGGTGGTCCGGTCGAGCGAGGTCCGCGCCCGCGGTACGGTGGACGAACTCTTCATCGGCCAGCGCCGCGTGAAGATCGAGAACTCGGCCACGTTCAACACAAATTCCGGACGATGGAAGCCGGTCACCCGTCGCTTCTCCGTCGTGAAACCGTGACCTGGGCCGAAGATGATCGACAAGGACCTGTTGAGCTCGGAGACCTTTGATCGGGACGCGACCTACAACCCGGTCCTGAAATCGGAGCCCGTCCGCTTCGACAGTGATCTGAAGGCGTTTGACGCCTTCCTCGTCGGTGCAGCAAGCCGGGGTGCCGCCGACATTTCAATCATGTCGGAGGGCCGGCCGCGCATAAAGGTCGGCGGCCGACAGTATATGGCGACGAAGCGGATCCTGTTGCGATCGGAGGTCGATTTCCTCGTTGGCCATCTCTGGAGGTCGGCGGACGCCGCAAGTATCATCAATCAGGGCCGCGCGCTCGATTTTGCCTATGACATCGCCGTCGATCGCAACACAAGGCAGCGGTTTCGGGTCAATGTATCCGGGGTGATGCGCGACGGCGCGCCTGGCGTCGAGGTAACGCTCCGGACTTTGCCAAATGTCACGCCCCGGTTTGAGGACGTGATGTTCGAGCCGGAATTGATCGACTATCTCAATCCGGCCTCTGGGGTGATCGTCATTGCCGGCGGCACAGGGCACGGGAAATCCACCACGATGGCGGCGATCACACGCCATCATATCGAGAACCGGGACAATGCCCGGAAGATCCTCGATTATCAGGCGCCGATCGAGTTCACGTTCGCAGATCTCCTGACCGAACATTCGGACTCCGCCAGCTTCATCGCCCAATCGGAGATAGGCGTTGGCCGGAACTTTCCAGAATTCTCGCAGGCAGTCTGGGCATCGCTTCGCCGAGGTCCGTCCATCATCAACGTTGGTGAGGCACGCGATATCGAGTCGATCAAGGGATGCCTGCAGGCGAGCGTTACAGGCCATATCGTCAATACGACCACACACGCCGGCTCCGTCATCGAGGCGCTGCGGCGCATGGTGTTCGAGTTTCCGTCCGCCGAGCAGACCGCCCGAGCATTCGATCTGATCAGTGCCTTGCAGCTTGTCATCGTCCAGAGGCTGCTGAAACGTGCAGATCGACCGGGGCTGGTTGCGGTTCGAGAGTATCTGTTGTTCGATGAGACCGTGCGCGAGCGCTACTACGAGAACAGCGTCGATAACTGGGCACATGTGACGAGCGGGCTGATGAAGGAAGCGCGTACCAACCCAGCAATCCTTGCCCGCTCAACTGGAGAGACAGCGCGTCGATTTCTCGATGATGGCGTCATCGCAGCGTCGGAAGCAAGGCGGTTCATTCCGCGTGCGATGTTCGTGGATTAGGAGGTGGCAGTGAGATTCAGGACCTTGCTCGTATGTGGGATTTCAATCGTCCCCTCAGTTGCCGGAGCAAACGACATTCCTAAGGGAGAGCAGGAACGGAAGGCGTGGTGCGCCGAGTACGTGACGGTGCTTGAACCCCGGCGCCCAAAGTTCATGTCTGGAAGTTCTTTGAATCAGGAGTTTTGGAAGAACAACACCCCGGCTGCAGTGCAGCAGAAGCAGCTTGCTGACTATGAGGCCGAACTTCAAGACTTCAACGACAAGACCGCTATCAATAACGAACGCGTCCGCCTATGCAGCAGCTGGGGACTTCGCGCAAACTGATAGGTGGATGCAGGTTATCGGACGTTCGGCAAATAGTTCCAAGTCAGATAGTTACCTACTTTGCGTCCGACGAACGCAAGGACCAATAGTGCCAATGCGAGCGCCACCTCAAAAGAGTAGGACCAAGGGTCTTTTGCCACTCCGTAAAGCAGGAAAGCGAATAGAAAGCCGCCGACGGAGAACATGCATAGTAGGATGAACCCGATCATCGGCAGGTTCAGGAGAATTATGACCGGCAGAAAAATCGCGATCCTGATGGCCTTCTCAAGGAAGCCGATCTTTCGGGGCTGGTCATATGCAATCGGTGTTAGGTACTTGAACATTTGGCCATCCTTTCTCCGGCGAGTTTAGTACCTTCCTGACTAGCGCTGCCCGGTCGGTCCTTGGGGAGGCGGAAGTCGGTTGCTGGGGCGGTTTCCCATGTCGGCGATCGCCTTTATCCCGCCCTGTATCGGAGCACCGAGGGCGCCGGTCGTCGCAAAGCCACTCGCGTTCACCTTGGCCATCGCTTTGTCGTCCAGGTCGTTGGCGACCGAATCGAACCAGCGGAACACTCGGCTCGGGAATTCCGAGATCATTGAGAAGGAGCGCTCGATTATGATGAAATAGACGAATGCGACAAAGACCATGACGATTACCACACCGAAATACCAGACCAGGCTAATGGCGCTATCGCCGATCAAAGACTGCGACGAGGATATGGCGTAATAGATGCCGCCGTTGAAAAGCGTGCCGGTGATCCTGAAGAGGATCATCCCGATAAAAAGGCCGAAAAGCATCAAGACGGGGGTGAGTATCAGGCTGAGGATCAGGACATAGCCACGCCGTGCTTGCTGGCCGCTCATGCCTCTTCCTTCGAGCGAAAGGTGTGCGATTGCCCAGAGTGGCGCCGCGAAAATCGCCTCCACGACGAGAAGGAAAAAGGACGAGACGCCAATCACCCAGATGACGGTGGGTAGCATGGGCAATATGAAGGTTAGGAAAGCGCCGACCACGCCCAAGGTGGTGATCAATGCTCCAAAGAGGCCGACGAAGACGCTCACACCTGTCCCGACGTAGGGGATGATTGCGAAGAGTGACAGCGCGACCGTTACGCTAACCACAAAGACTTGGAGGTAGGCGCCTAGCGATACGAGACCCACCATCGGATCACTCATTCCCGCAACAGGATTGAATGTCTCGAGGACGGTATAGAGGCTTCCAGCGGACGGCATCCAATCCGAAATCTCTCCACCTCCATCAACGAATGCGGCTCTCTCGTTGACGAATGAACGTATGCCGCTCTGAGCAACGCTTTGATTCCACCATTCCACCGCCCCATTGTAGGTCGATGCGATCTGTTGGAGAAATTTCGAGGCATCGCCGTCGGCAGATCCGAAGAGATACCAGTTGTTTGCGGCATATTGTGATGCGATCGCGTTTCGGACCTGCCCATTGGGGCTCGACGCAGCCCCAATCGCGCCCCCTGGTGCAGCGGTCGGCATTGCAGTCGCCAGAGAGCTGGAATCGGCAGTCATCCTGCTTATGAGCTGATAGTAAAAACCGGCTTGAAGCCATCCGCCGTTCTTGAGGCTCCCAGAAAGTGTAACCGCAGATGCATCGCCGACTGGCGTAACATTCAACGGGAGCTCCTCCTCAGCAATGTCTTTGCCAGTCTGATTGAGCTGCTCGGTATTGATATAGGTTCGTAGGATTGCGGAGTGTCGGTTCCGCCAGGCTTCGAGGTCTGCCCGTAGGTCACGGAAAGCTGGTGCGGCGGTCCGCTTGCTCACCGCTTGTGCCACCTCGGCCGCGGTCTGCGAGTAGCTGTTTGCCGTCTCATCGACGGCTTGCTTCATGGCACTGACGTAGTCGGAATAGGTCTTACCCGCAGCTTCAGCCAAGCGATCGAAGCCGTTTGTCTCGGGTGGAAGGGAGACTGTGCCGCAGGCCCCATACGAGTTCGGGAGGCTATAGTGCATTTCCGTTACGCCGGATTTCTGGCTCCAGCTGCGCGAAACGCCCTCAAGCCCGTTGCCACCCTTCGCGACCTCCATGTTGTAGACGGCCTGGCACAGTTCCATCCGCCATACCGCCTGAAGAAACTGCCCGTCGAGGGTATCGTAATCGGCTCCGGAAACCGGCATTTTTTGATCGACGATCAGGTCGACCGATTGATCCCAGAAGAATGACGAGGTCGCCGTGCCGACGTTCACTGCATATGCGACGGCATGCTGGATCCCATTGTAACCTGTCGGCATAGGTATCAGCGCGGCCGCGGCGAGGACCGTTCGGAGCGGCACCCACAAGGAGGAGTGCTGGCGGCCGAGCACCTCGCCTTCATGAGCGGTTTCTGTGACGCCCACCACGATGTTGTAAACGATCAGGATGCAGCCGACGGCGAAGAACAAGACGTTGAAATTTGCAATGAGCGAAGAGATCAGGGTCTCGTCGTTTGGTCCGGTGAAGAGCGGGCCAAAGATCATGTTCAGAAAGCTGTTGGATCGGCTATCCCCCTCCCCCGTGATGATATCGGCTATATCGATTTCGGCAGCATTCGATACGGAGACGGAGGCAGCCCATACGGCAAGGCCGATCGCGAAACGCTTCATCTGTCGTCATCCTTCTTGAGGATCTGCATGTTTGCCGGAAGGCCACCCCGCAGGTAATCGGCAATTGAGCCCAGCCGTCCCTGCCTGATCTGCCAGGCGCGAAATCCAGATTTGATCGAGAGGGCGAAAGCCGTCAGAGCCAGGAGGCCCAAGCCTGTCAGCATGAAGTATGAGCGGTATCCGAAGAAATATGATGCTGGCATCGCGAGCAGGCTCAGGCAGCCGGCGATCATATAGATCGAGCTATCTCGATCCCAGGCGCGAAGGGCTCGTTCGATCTCAAGGGCGCTCATCCCCTGTGAAAGTTCTCTGAAGCGTTCGATCCCGCCATCAGGATAGCGGCTGGAAAAGCTCCGGCGGGTCAATCGGCCTTTCGGCCGCAACGCGTCAAAAGCGTCGCGGCCGGTCTGGTAGCCATCAGAGAGATGCCGGGACGCCATCTCGCCGGCGCTCCTCAGACCCAGAAATCGACCGGAGTACCAGCGCGCGGCGCTTCGAACACCCCTTCGCTTTTCATCGCTCATGGTGACGCCGTGACGAGGCTCGCCGTTGTCCGGCTATCGCGATTGTCGAGCTCGGAAGAAAGGAGGGCAGCTATTGCGGCAGCTTGCCGGCGTTCCAACCCGAAGCGCATCCAGTCGACATGAAGGTTGAGTGCCTGGGTGAGCAGCTGTTCACGCTGTACCGCCTCGGGTGACATACTCGCCAGCTTCTGGTGCCAGTCCGGATTGGCAAAGCGGGAGCGCACGAAAATGTCGACGGCCTGAAGTTCGGATACCTTGTCGCCGACCTCATAAGGGTAGCTGTCGGATTTCGCTTTCTTCGCCCAATCGGCAAGGGCGGTGCCACCGGTGGGCGCGGCCATATCGCCCAGATAGGCGAAGACGCCATGAGCGGCAGATCGGCGCGTGGCGTCGATTTGGCGGGCAGCTACTTGTGCAACGCCCTGCGGGGACTTCGTTTCACCTTCGGTCACGGGCTTGGCCGGGACCGGGTCGACCATGTTGTTGAGCATTCGCACGTAGGCTTTGGAAATATCACCCTGCGAAGTGTCCAAGGTGATCGCCTCCGTCAGAAGGCGGACGTCGGAGGTCGGATCGGCATAGCCACCGACGTTCTTGGATGCGTCGCGATCGGCGATGATGGCATTGGCAACGGCGAGACCCCCCTCTGCCACCGGCGCCCCGATCGCTTCATTGCCGTAAGACCAGTTGCGGCTGGCATTGGCCATGTCGTTGCCGCCATAGCCGGAGGCGCCCTCGTTCGCCCGACCCATAGAGAAGATGCCAGAAAGATCGACACATGCGGATGTCGCCGGATCATACCGCCCGCCTTCGGCAGCCGCGCGCGCCAGTTGCCGCTGACGGATTGTCTCAGCCATCTGTTGGGAATCCATCAGGCGCTCATTCGCCTCGTCCGACCGCTTTTGGTATGCGCTCAGCTGCGCGACACCCTTCAGGATCGTGTCCGCGATCTGTTGCCCGACATCGGTCGTGTGGTCGTTGATGTTGTCCCGCGCGGTGTTCACGATGTTCCTGATCGTTCCGCAATTGCAGTCGGCAAGCGCAGAGCCCGCGGATAGCGAGATCGCCGATCCTGCGGCCATGAACGCAAGAATGCCCGCGTTGATGAGCTTGCTCATAGGCTGGACCCCGGGCCGTACATGTTGTTGTAGAATTCCTGCATCAACGGGCTCCGATAGGTCCGACGTTGCGTATCGCCACTCGAAGGGTTGCCGAAATTCAGCTGGCCGCCCTGGTAGTTGAAATCCATCGACGGTGCGCTTCCGCCGCCCAGGCCGGACGGAAGCTGCAGCTGGTTGAACTGCGGGAGCTGCAGAGCCGACTGCAAGGGCTCGGTGACCTTGTTCCAGGCATCCTGCGCATAGCTGCAAAGCTGTGATTCGGCATTCGACACCGCCTGATTAAAGATGCCCTGCAAGTCAGGGACCTGGATCGCGATGTCGAGATTGACCTTGAACAGATTGTCGAGGCATCCCATCGAGCCGAGTGCCGGCGGCTTCTCAAGCGCCGCTTCGTGCCGCTTCACCTCGGTATCGATCCCGTTACGGATTGCATCGACGAGATTGACCTTGATGGTATCGGTGCAGCCCGCGCCCGAATTTTGAAACAGCTGCTCGATCTGATCGGCTTTCGCGAAACCGGCGGAAGCACTGATCGAGATGGCGGAGGATAAGGCAAGGGCCAGCCCGTGCTTGATCATAGCGTTGTCCTTTCTCCCTGGAATGGTGGAATTTCTCTGATGAGGACCGGCCGCTTGGTTCCAAGGCCGGGAAAGTTGGCGGTCTGGTCGTACATTCCCGCCCCGGTACCGGATCCGGTCCCATCGCCGCCGATCCCGGCATAGGTATCGCCGGAGGCGGACGCGAGCCGCTTCATTATGTAATCCTGGAGCTGAGCGTAGGAGGTATAGCCATTGGCCGACAGATAATCGGCCGGCAGCACGGACGGATCGAAGCCACTGGCAACCCAGTCGTTCAACGCCCCTGCCCCCAGAAAATGCGAGGCGGAAAGCAACCCGGTCTGGGTGATCGTGACCCCGTTGATAGTTTGACCGACCAGACCACGGGTCGAGCTACTCATGCTCGACCAGTTTTGAGCGGCGAGCTCGCCGTTCGCGCGATCCTGGAGGGAGGCCCCGGCAGATGTGTAGCGAAGATCGTTCAGGCTGTTGACGCCGGCCGCCCGCGCAGCAGACGTCGCTGAATAATTCGACCAGTCGCCCTTCGAACCCGAGCCATTGTACTGGAAATATCCGAGGCTTTGCCAAGTGCCGGCGGTGATCTGATATTTCCCGACCGCGGAGCCGCCATTCGAATTGAAGATCGAGTAGGAACTGCCGCCTTCATGGCCGGCAATCTCGTCGTTGTAGTCGGCAAGCACCGCGAACGGCACGGCTGTTGCCGCCAGGATCAGGATCAGGCGCCTCATCATCGCTTTGTCCCCGCAACGGATATGTCCATGGGTCCAATCTTGGAGCGCGGCTTCGATTCTCCGAGTGAGTAAGTCTCAATCCCGCCGTAGACGGACACCTCGACGAGGCGCCGGCCGTTGGCATCGTAATCGCGCGTGATTGCGAAATCTGGCCCCAAGGCGCGTAGCAGCCCGATCGACTTGCCCGTCTCATCAAGGAAGATGATCGGGCAGGTGCTGTTGCCGCAATAGTATGTCGAGGTGAGGAGGAGTGCGACTTCCTTGCCCGTCTTGATATTGACGTCCACGGCGCTGACGGTCGCGGGCTCGAGTGGCTCGATTCCGCCGCGGTAGTCGGCCTTTATCGCCTCGGTGGCAGTCTGCAACTCCCCCTCCGTCGGCGGCCGCGGCTTGATTTCCTGATGCAGCGGCTGGGCCAGATAGTTGGTCCCCGACCATTTCCAAAGCCGCGTCCCATCAAAGAGGGGCTTCATCCCGGTCAGGCCGACAGGACCGAGACCGATGGCTTTGCCCGGCCGGCGCCAGACCTCGAGCCACTGCGTCTCATCATAATAAAGGGTCGCAATGAAGCACCCGCTTGCGCAGTTGCGCTCCTCGCCGAGCAGCACGGCCAGTTGTTCAAAGTCCTTGTCCGGCTCTTCAAGCCAGACGCGCTGTGCGGCGACGGTCCTGAATTCGCGGCCATACATCTGCCGTGCCGTCGTCGTCGCTTGGCTGTCCGGCGTCTTGAAATCGATCGTCTCGGTGACGACACTGTCGATCGGTGCAGCGCTGGCTGCATTCAGGGCGGCCGCTGCAAACATAGCTGTGAGTGCCGAAAATCTCATTGGTTCTCCTTCACCAGTTCGTCTGCGAGCTCCTTCACGGCGTTGCCGCGCAGCTTGTCATCGATCGAAATCCCCCGATCTTCGAGATCAGCCAGCCGGCGATCGAGGGTGTCCTTGGCGGATCCATTGGGGAAGCGTCGCGCAAGGACGCGCCGTGCCGCCTGCGAACCAAGACGCTCGTAGAGCATGCCGCGGAGCGCGGTATCGACCGCTGTGGTCGAAAGCGCCCAAATCTCAATCGGGCCGAGCTGGTTGAAGATGTGCTGGGTATAAGTGCCGGAGTTGAGCTTCAGCATTGCCACCACGGGCGCGCCTTCGCCTGGGATCGGCCCGCGCAGGCCACGCAACGTCTCCACAACTGCGGGCCCGAGATTGTGGTCGCGGGCGATTTCCTGGATGGCACCCTCGGTTGGGACGTTGCAGAACCAAAAACCGTTTGCGAGTTTCTGGATGCTGACGTCGAAGTCCTCCATGAGCTGCGACGCCAGTGTGATCTGCACGCCCGCTTTTCGACCGACACGCACGTCCTGCACGGTTTGGTCGCGGATGAGATCGCCCGTCAGGTGATATTCGTCGTAGCAAAGCAGCTTCGGCATTTGCCGGTTATTTTCGATGCGGAGCAGGTGGTATTGGCGGACCTCATTCTCCATGTCGCGCGAGCGGACCTCGTCGGCGTCGAGCCAAAAATCGTTCGTTGTGGTCTGGCGGGCCATCATGAACATGATCGCGGTCTGGCGCTTGGCCTGCGGACCGCTTTTCGAAACGACGCCGGCAAGATCAAAGGCGATTACGCGGGCATTTGAGACGTCGAACCGCGTTGGGCGTGAGATGATTGGGAAATCCCTGGACGCGGCCGTGACCATGCGATGAAACGCCTTTAGGATGTCCTCACCGGTCGGCGCCTTCATATCGCGGAATGGTTCGCGAACGGTCTCGAAGTTCGAGACGCTAACGAGATCGGCGAGGGTCGGTACTGCAAAGCGCTGTGCCAGCGCCGCCGCATGCATGCGGCCGTGACCGAACAGGAAGTCCGTGACCTCCCACCAGGTGGTTCGCGGATCGCGTTCGAAGCCCAGATCATCAAGGGCAGCGTCCACTTCAAACGAGTCCGAAGGGCCGTAGGGCTTGGGCGAGCGCCCGTCGCTAAAGTGGCGATACGCTTCGTCGACACAGGCCCCGGCCAGCTGGCTGATCCCGTCATATGGGCTTTCGGACCCGTCTGGCGTGCAGATCAAGCACAGCAAGTTGACCAGATAGGCTCGCTCGAATTCGAACGGCTCGCGGACGCAAAGCTGTATGTCGAATGGATTGACTGCATAATCGTCGGACATTTTGAGGCGGTGGAAGACAGCTTCATGCCGGCGGTCGACCGGGAGGGCATCGCGGATCAGGCTGATGAGGCCCGACGACGATGGGCCGACGTCGATGATCGATACGCGGGGAAGAAGGCCTTCGTTAGACTTGGAACGGCCGGATTGCCGGGTCAGGATCACGCCGAGATTGGTCGAGTTCATGAGCACGGATTTTCCCGATCCGGGCATTCCGACGATCACGTTGACCCAGCCGAGCTGTTTGGAGGAGCCGGGCTGGTAGGGCCACAGCTTCCCATCCTTGGTCCGGAACATCATGGAGCCATTGTCCCACGGGCTGGCGGGCCGGCCGATCGGGGACAGGGCGAGGACGTCGCGCAAGGTTGCGGAGGCCGCTGGCGCTGTCGATGCAGCGTTCAGCGCCAGCGTCGACGACATGACGCATTGCATCGGATCCCCGATCAGTGCGTCGGTCTGGCAGTTGCCCCAGCGCTCGACCGATCGACGCAGGCTGGCAACATTCCGGTGCAGTGCCTGCAGTTCCGTCTTCGGCGCCCACACCGCCAATGAGCAGCGCCACCTGACGATCGTGTCCGATGAGCCGCTGATGTCGCGCAGGGCATCAAAGGCATCCTTGATCCGGCTGTTGTGGATCTTGGATGTGAATGTGAAGAGGTTGAGGTAAATCTCCTTGAAAGCCTGTCCCTGGAAGCCGGAGGAATCGACGGTCATCGTCATCCGCCAGGAAAACCGCTCGTTGGCGTCAAGAACGCGCCGGATGAGGTCGTTGAACTCCACGACGATCTCTGGGCCAAGCGTGATGTCGAAACCGGAATAGACCGTGTCACCGATCTGAACTGTGGTCTGGTCGATGATTTCGCCGTGTTCGCTTAGGAGCTGGCGTGAAAGAAGTGGCCATAGGAGATTGGAGATATCCGACTTTTTGAGCTCGGCTGCGTTGCTCGGCATTCGGGCCCGGATGAAGTCAGACGGCAGGCTCGCCTTCCAACTGGTGCCCTGTGCGAGATAGGCCGGCGTCGCTACCCCTTTGATCTGCGAGAGCGCGTCACGATTCGACAATCCGGTGAGTTCGATACCAGCAAGATCGAATTCCCGTGTCAGTGCTTCGCAAAGCGAGCGGTGGCGCGTGACCAGCGCCTCCATCGCGATGCCAGGGAGCTGCGCATGCTTCATTGGCGGAACGCCCTTCCCCGCATCCCGCACTTTTGTTGCGCTGATCTTTTGTTCGGATTTCCTCAGTAGAGATGGACGGGACCAGATGGCGATGTAGCTGCGCTCGCCTGTAAGCTTGGACGGGAGCAGCCGTCGGCGTTCCTCAAGCAGGTCATGGATATCAAGACCCATGTCTTCTGCGGCCGACTGGGTGCGCCGGATCGTATTGTTGACGTCGGCAGCCCCCAGTTCCGGGGAATGGCCGAACCAGAATTGCAGTGTATACCCCTGCTGACTGAGCTGGGAACTGAACGCGATCCGCAGGTCATTGACCGCCTTCGTCAGCTCCGCCTTGCCGGGAAGCGAGCGAAAGCCTTCGAGGCGGAAAACCGAAACGAGGGAGCCGTCGTCGGCGACAAGCGTGTCGTCGCCTTCGACCGTCACCAGCCGGCAATATCCGTCCAAGGTCTTTTTCAGTGCGGACCTTCCGAGGAAGGCCGCCACCGAATCCATGAAGCCGACAGCGCCTGCCATCAGTTGATCGACCGCAGCTGGCCCTCAACAGAACTGGTATCTGCGCCGGAGCCGAAGATGGTCGTGACACCGACGCCGAGGAATGACGGCACTGCCACGAGCAACGCCGCTGCAATCCCAAAGATGATCGCCTGGCTGGGCTTCGCGCCTGGGTCATGCGGATTCTGGCGGTGCTGGATGAGTTTCCAGATCCCAAGGATTGCTGCAATGACACCTGCCAGGAAGGACACGGCCCCGATAATGTCGCCGGCTGGCCCAAGCGTATCGGTGCGAATGGTCGTGAAGATGTCGCCCAGTCCCTCCTGGGCAAATGCGGCGCTGGTGCAAAAGAACAGCACCGACAGCGCCAGGGGTAAGCGGACGGTCCGTAAAGCAGTCTTCTTCATGTCTTTCTCTCCTTATCCGATGACGAGGTCTTCGATCATTCCGACGAACTGCACGATGTTCATTGCAAGAACGCCGCCGATCACATGGGTCAGCCCCTGCCCGAAAAGCCCGCTGTAGGGGCCGCGATAGGCAGACTTGTTCATGATGGTGAGGCCCCGGATGAAACCGATCAACCCGATGAGCTGGACGATGCGCAGAAGAGCAATCACGATGGTTCGTGCCTGCTCGTGGTCGAGCGGTTGGAGCATCTCCGGTGCGTAGGCGAAGATTTCCGAGGCAGCGACGGTTTCCTCGGTCTGGAAAAAAGACACGAGAAAGGCTGAGATTGTCGATGAAAGCGATACGAGGAGGATGGCAACGATCAGTGTCATCGTCGGCTGCCAGACCACTGGTCCGTAGACCCCCTGCCCCGATGCGTTGCTTTCGCTGGCGGCTGCGAAGCCGCGGATTGCGTTCATCGCCATCAACACGCCGAAAACGAAGCAGGCTGCTACGATGAGGGCCTGAAGCGGCGGGATCAGTGCGACGATCCGGTCGACCAGTCCAGCAAGCCCGTCCAGTGCCTCGCCCCCTGTCAGCATCCCCTAGTCCTTTTTCTTGACTGTGGCGGCCTTCGCCTCGACGATGTCGCCGGTCTGTCCCTGATCTCGACGCTTTCCGGGGATGGGCGGGCTCTCGACCGTGCGTGGCGCGCGGGGCGTCACGACTTCGTGGCGGACGAGCGCCGCTGCAGAGGGAGACGAGGTTTCGGCGGTGGATGCATCCTGTGCTTCGGCGGCCGTTGGGCGGACCAAAGTCATAATCTCTCGGTCGCTTTGTTGCAGCTGCCTGACGTGGTCGATCAGCTTGTCGACGATCCCGTCCCGATCAGTCAGCGTCTCGATCTCGCTGCGCAGGAAGGCATTTTCCTGCTTGATCTTATTGACCTCGACATAGAGCTGGTGGAGGTCTGCGGGGTCGACTTGGTTTGGCCGGGCGCTTTTCGACACCGGCTCGTTTGTCAGTCCACCTGCGGCAGCTTCTGCGGTCCAGCGAGACGGATGCAGGATGCCTACCGCTACTGTTCCCGCCACGAACGAGAACAGCATAAGGACAGCTATCCCGCCGCGTGACGATCGTGTTGCGGGCGTAGCCTTCGATGCTTCTGCCGTACCGTGCTGCTTGATCGACGTCATCTGAAACTCATCGCGATGGAGTTGCCTTCGGGGCGCCTGCGCCCGTCGGCGACCGAAATGGGGGTGACAATCGACTTCGTTATGGCATATTCGGCCAAAAATGCAAATCATTGCAAAAAGGGCCGATTATGCAAAAGAGAAAAATGCTTCTTCTCTCATCAGTCATCGGACTATGGGCTATACCCGCCTACGCAGAGTTGAACCTCTGGCAGCAGAACTTCGTCGGCTGCTCGACTTCGGCTTCTCCCTACATCAGCGATGTGTTGTTCAAGGACACCGCGGTGACGCGGCCGCTGATGAAGATTTCCGGCATGCAGGCCTGGTCAGTTCCGGACGGGAAGGGTGGTCAGCAGCTGGCGATGACGACCGATGAAGGCCTGACGATCTACGGTCGCGTGGTCGGTCCGCAGGGCGAAGACATCTCGGGAGCACTTCTTGCAACATCCGCGACAGTGGCGCCAACCGGCCCGGCACAGCTGAAAACCGATCTCCAGATTGCACCCCCGCAAAACCAGATCGCATCATCGACACTGGTGCCGAACCGTTCCACGCCGCGCGCGCCTGCTGCTCAAGAGGTTGTGGATCCGCCGCAGCCAGCGGCGGCCGCGCAACCTGTGACATCGCCCTCGAACGTGGCACCTCCCGTTCCAGCTGCGACAGCTGGCGCCGCGCCGCCGGTGCCTGTTACACCGGCCGTACCGACGGCGCCGGTCCAGCCAAGTGTAGCACCTGTGGCACCTGCAGCCGGAAGATCAAGTTCTGCGCCGCCGGCGCCCGGAGCCCAGGCAGGGATCGGATCTCAAACGGTCCTGAATGTTCCCAAAGCGTCTAGCCTCGATGAGTTGATCCATCAGGCCGAGACGTTTGCAATGTGGGCACCGATGAACAATCCGAAGCCCGACGCGCCCGTCGTCTATATGTTCGTGGATCCCACCTGCCCACATTGCGCATGGTCACTCGATCATCTGGAGCCAAAGATCCGGGACGGATCGGTCGCGCTCAGGATGATCATGGCGCCCATCCTCTCCGAGGAAGCTCTGCACATTGGCATCTCGATCATCCAAAACGATAATCCGCCAGAAGCCCTCCTCCAGCAGGCCAAGCTCGCGATCGGCTCGAAAGGCAAAGCGGTCAACCGGCTCGATCCCACCCAATATGACCAGCGGGTCAAAGATGGGATCTCGCGGAACGTTCAGTGGATGCGGGCGAACGGTATCCCGGGCGTGCCTTTCTATCTCTATCGGACGGCCGAGAAGGCCGAGTTCGCGTTTGGCTCTCTCTCCGACGCGCAGCTTGCGACAGCACTGCCAGCAGGAGGGCCTGAAGCACAGAAGCATGCCGACGCGGTAATCGTACAGGGCGATGTCGGCGCGGGCCTCCCCTCTCCTGCCCCGGCGCCTCAATCGGGCGTGACGGGAGCCGTGAAATAATGTCGGCCAATCAGGACTACGGTGCAATCGAAACTGTCCTGATGCGGGCAGATGTCTACCGCGTCGCCTACAAGCGCATGAGCATCATCGCACTGGTGCTTCTCGTCGTCGCCGCAATCGCGGTGACGATTGCTTGCCTTCTCGCCTTTGCGAAGCCGGAGCCGCGATATTTTGCGACGACGGTCGATGGACGCATCCAGCCGCTCGTTCCCCTCGATCGGCCGCATCTGTCAGCCAATGAGGTCGCGACCTATGCGGCCGAGGCTGTAACCCGTTCCTTCACCTACTCGTTCGCGACCTACCAGCAAGATTTCCAGGACGCGCAGCAATATTTCACGAAGCCGCGTGGCTGGAACAGCTTCGTCGAGGCGATCCAGACCAGTGGAACGCTTGATCTCGTCAAGAACCGCCGCCTCAACACGACTGCAATCGCTCAGCGAGCCGTTATCGTTCGCGAAGGCATCAACCCCGATGGAATTTACGAATGGATCGTCCAGATGCCGGTGCGAGTGACTTACCAATCCGCCTCGGAAGTGACCGGGCAGAATATGATGGTCACGGTCACGATGCAGCGGCTCCAGACCTACGAGCATCCGAGAGGCGTCGCGATATCTCGCTTCCTGGCCGCGTCCGGAGGAGCCTGATGCGCCGCCACATCAAGATCATGGCCCTTCCGCTCCTCCTCTCCTCAGTTGCGCTCGCTCAGGAGCAAGCGCTGCAGCCGGCGCCAGTACAGGCGCAGCTTCCGCCACAGCCGTCGACGCCCCCCTCCCCTCCTCCGCAGGCAACTGGAGAAGGCACGCCCGCTCAAGGGCAGCCGCAGTATCCGGGCGTCAACCCAGACCGGTTCTCTTCGTCCCCATCGGACGGCGAGCCAAGACAGGCATCATCCGTTCCAGTGATAGGCGCAAAGCGGCTCCTCCGATCGCTGGAGGAGCTTAATCGCCCTCTCTCGCCGGAGGAGATCACCGCCTACGGATCCTCCGTTCAAACGGCGATGCCGATGTCGCCAGAGTTGATCCGAGATTATCGCCGGCGGGTCGATGCCAGTCAGAAGGCAGCAGCGATGCCGCCGTCTGGCTTTCGGGCAAGGCCGATCAACGATGCCATCCGTGTTTCGCTGTCCGCCGGGCAGCCGCTGCAATCTTTTTACGTGACGCCCAATACTGTGTCGGTCATGTCCTTCTACGACAAAACCGGCAAGGCATGGCCCGTTGCAAGCTATGTCGTGGGTCGTGCAGACAGCTTCCAAGTGTTTGCCTTACAGGAAGGCTCGAACCAGATCGCAATCACGCCGCTGATCAATCACGGCTATTCCAATATTGTGGTCTCGCTCGTGGAGGAGGATCGGCCGATCGTCATCAATCTTGAAACGAGCGACGTTCAGACGAATTTCCGCCGCGACATCACCGTTGAGGGGTATGGGCCGAATGCAAAGCGGGATCCGATCCCTGTTGCCGCAAAGACCCCACCATCGGACGGCGTGATGATGGCGTTTGCGCAAGGGGCCGCGTTCCCGCGCGGCGCGGCGCGTCTGAATACGACGGACGAGTCCGTAGAAGCCTGGAGCTACCAAGGCCAGATTTATGTCCGCACGTCCGATACCCTTCAGACCCCCTCCCCCAATCAGGCACTCACCGGCCCCGGTGGTGTTCACGCCTATCGGGTGAAGCCGACGCCCATGCTTCTTATCAATCGCAATGGTTCCGTCTTGAATGTGAGGATCGCCCGGTGAGCGAAGATAACAAGGAAGACAGCGGAGCTCAGGTCGATCGCGAGGATATCGCACCTGGCCTGGATCAATCCGCTAGCGTGAAACCGAGATCGAAAAAGGCTGGCAACACGCTGCAGAAAGTGGTCGTTGTCGGGCTTCTGGCGTCTGCCGCAGGTTTCGTCGGCTGGCAAATGCTCAGGCCCGGCGAGCTTGACGCATCCCGTGTCGCGCGGGGGCCGAGCAACATCGATGCAACACCGGCGGGCGGCCAATTGGCAGATTCGGAACGTTATCAGGACGGGCTCAACAGCATAAACCGCGAGGGCGCGGAACGCGCTCAAAACAGCGGAAGCAGCTTTGTACCAACGCCAGACGAGCCGTTACGAAACGTCGACGACGTCCGGGATGTCACGAAAGATCCAGCGCCGCGCCGGCCGATTGCGCCGCCCAATCCACAGGTAACGCAGCGGGTCGATCACGTCACGCCTGACAGGCGCACGGCTGATGACTTCTCCGATATCAACGCGCTTGCCGAGCGAATGAGTGCCCAGCAATCTGCCTTGATGACTCAGTGGTCCCCTCGCCCGTCCGGTTTGACAATGATCGTCCAGCAGGAGCTTTACAAGACACCCGAACAGCGGAGAGCGGAAGCAGAAGAGCGCGCCAAGGCCGGCGCCACAAACGGTGCGTCAACGACGGGGCCGACCGATAGCTTGATCAAGGCGGGCGAATTTGTATTCGGCCGCACGGTTAATGCATCGGACTCCGACACGCCCGGACCGGTTGTTGCTGAGATCATGAAAGAGGGGCCGCTTTATCGGGCACGCCTCCTCGGCTCCTTTCAGCAGAACACAAATACCAATGCACTGATCGTTGAATTCAACCGCATGATCCTGCGGGACGGCCGCGAACTTGCCGTCTCTGCATACGCAGTCGATGCGACGAAGGGATCGATTGCCGTCACGTCGGGCGTAGACAAGCGTTGGCTTGAACGCTATGGGCCGCGCGTCGCCGGCGCGTTTATAGAAGGGCTCGGATCCACGCTTGGAAGGGTGGGTGATCAGGTCGTTGTTGGCAATAACTCAACGACAATCGTCCAGCCGTCCGCGACGTTCAAGCAGGGCGTTTATCAAGGCGTTGGTCGGATCGGAGAAGAACTCGCCGGCGAGATTTCCAATTCGGCACCAGAGGGGCCCCTCGTCAAACTCGATAGCGGATATACGATCGGCATCCTGTTCATGGAGACAGCTCAGGCCCCCGCTGTGGCATCGGCGGCAAGCTACAGTCTTGGCTCACGATGAGCGAGGAAGAGCGCAACATCTACAAGGAGCGCATCATCTGGCGTGAGACGATCCGGGAGCCGCGGCTGATTGGCTTCGATGCCCGCATTGTCATCTTCTTCCTGCTCTTGGCTGCACATCTGGCCTGGTGGACTTTTGGCCTGTTGTGCGGTGCGGCGGTTGTCTTCCTCTTGGTGGAAAAGGCAGGATATCGGTTTCCCTCCGCATTTCGGGCGGTTCGCTCCACGTTCGCCGGCAATCATCGTCCTGCTTTCTTCAAGGGGAATTATCGCAAAGCGGCCGATTTCGGCTTCGAGTACCGGTACGACTGGCCGGAACGGCCGCTGCAGACTGCATTCCTCATCGCAGTAGATGACGTGGAGTCCACTCAGAAACCGCAGACAGAGATTCGGGGACCATCACCTGCGGAGTAGTTCAGACACGTCACCCGCTAATCGTGCTGGTGATCGCGAGGGTCGAGCGCATAGTGCTTTACTTCGCCAAAGCAACGATGTTTGACAGCCGTGCAGATCAACAGAAAATGCAATTAATACAATTACCTATAACCGTTCTTCGTGTATCTCATGCGTCGCTTTGGGCGCGACGGTCGATCGTTCAGCATTTACTTCCTGTTAACTAAAAATATGTTGCCGGAATCGGCGTTTTCGGCATAATCACGCTTATAAGGTCGATGTCCCGCTAAAAGCGTTATTACCGGATCCGCTCAATGAATATGTATATCGATGACAACGCCGAAGTCGATTTTGACGAAGAGATCCTTCGGCAAGGGGAATTGATTTCGGACAAGTTGAATATGCTCCGGATGGAGCAGTACCCGCCGAACGCCCAGAAAGGCTTGCGCCAGTTCTCGCTGGCGGAAGTCGCGGATCTGTTGAGCCTGACGCAAAACCATATCAAGAAGCTGCACCTCGACGGGAAGGGACCGTCGCCAGAGGTGTCTAGCTCTGGTCGCCGCTCCTACACTGCGCAGCAGATGCTCGAACTCCGCCAGTATTTGGACAAGCACGGTCGCTCTGATGCGAAGCGATATGTGCCGCATCGCCGGGAAGGGGACGCTCTTCAGGTCATATCCGTCGTCAATTTCAAAGGTGGGTCGGGCAAGACCACGACGGCGGCTCATCTCGCACAATATCTCGCGCTGACGGGGCACCGCGTTCTCGCGATCGACCTCGACCCGCAGGCATCCTTGACGGCTCTGCACGGGATCCAGCCGGAGTTGGATAAGAATCCATCGCTTTACGAAGCGCTCCGCTACGATGAGGACCGTGTTTCAATTACGGAAGTCATCAGACCGACCAACTTCCCTGGCCTTGACATCGTTCCTGCAAATCTCGAGCTGCAGGAATACGAGTATGAGACGCCGCTTGCTGCTTCCGACAAGTCGAGACCAGACGGTCGCTTTTTCTTCAACCGTATCTCCTCGGCGCTCAAAGAGGTCGATGAGCGTTACGACGTTGTTGTGATCGATTGCCCGCCGCAGCTAGGCTATCTCACACTGACTTCACTCACGGCCTCCACTTCAGTGCTCATTACAATCCATCCTCAGATGCTCGACGTTCTGTCCATGTCGCAGTTTCTGTTGATGCTCGGAGGTATCCTGAGCTCGATTAAAGACGCAGGAGCTTCGGTCCGCCTGAAGTGGTTCCGTTATCTCGTGACCCGATATGAGCCAATGGATGGTCCGCAGTCCGAGATGGTTGGCTTCCTGCAGGCGCTGTTCAACAAGAACATGCTGCGAAACCAGATGCTCAAGTCCACGGCGATTGCGGATGCGGGAATCACCAAGCAGACCGTCTATGAGATTGAACGGTCGCAGGTGAACCGTCAGACATATGATCGAGCCCTGGAAAGTCTGAACGCCGTGAACGGCGAAGTGGTCTCGCTGGTTCACAAGGCATGGGGTCGAAGATGAGAAATTTGACAGCCGTGCAGAATGCCAATTTCGTAAATGAATATAATTCGCTAGGCCACAAACGGAGAGGTCGAAATGTCTAGGAAGGGGCTGCTCTCGGGAATTACAGCGTCGATCAACGAGGAGAATGCCAAGCCGATCCAATCGGAGGCTCGTTCCGAATACACTCGACGCGGCGCATCCAAGTCGATGATGAACTCGCTCGATGATCTTGCTGAAGCAAGCTTAAGAATTCGCGACGGCGAAGTGATCGTCTCACTGGATCCTGCACAGCTCGACGGCTCATTTGTCGAAGATCGGCTCGACGATAACGCGGAAGATTATCAGGCACTGAAGGCTGCCATTCAGGCTAACGGACAGTCCTCGCCAATTATGGTGCGGCCTCATCCAGATGTGGAAGGGCGATTCCAGATCATTTTCGGTCACCGTCGCACGCGGGCGGCGAAGGAGCTTGGGTTCCAGGTGCGTGCGGTCATCAAGCAACTAGCTGATGTCGAACACATCATTGCTCAAGGGCAGGAAAACACTCAGCGCGCAAATCTGTCGTTCATTGAGAAAGCGCTTTTTGCGAAGAGGCTCCTTGATCTTGGAATGACCAAGGAAGTGGCCAAAGCCGCGCTCAACGTCGATGATACGCTTCTGTCGCGTATGCTTTCTGTGGCCGACGGCATTCCAAACGTAGTTCTCAATGCGCTTGGCGCTGCCAAGGGCATTGGGCGAGATCGGTGGGAGGAGCTCAAGAAACTTGTCGTGCCACCAGCCAAGAGCGACCAAGCGATCGAATTTGTCAGCTCAGACGCATTCAGTGAGGTGAGCGAGCCGTTCAGCGCTCTGATCTCTCATCTGAAGACGACCGGAAAGCCGAAGAAAGCCAAGACGCCGAAGAACTCTGCTACTTGGTCGCATGCATCGAAGGCTTTGACGGTTGAAGGAAAGATGAAACCCAAGGGCTTTTCCCTGGAGCTTAGCGAGAAGGACGCTAAGCCGTTCGGCCAGTGGCTTACCCATAACTTGGATGAACTCTACGAGAGGTTCAGCAAGTCGCAACCCAAAAACGGAGACTAACCCGCAAAAGAAAAAGGCCCCCGAAGACGTCGCCGTCATGGAAGCCCTTCTCAACGTTTAGCAGCCTGAGAGTCGCATTTCCATGAATCGCAGTCAAGAGTCTGTGGCACCGTTTCGGTGAGCAATTTCCTTTTGCCGTTTGAAAGGTGAGAGAAAATGCAGTGTGGAAATGTGACGACGCCCTTCGGGCGGCGGCCGATGACGCTTGCCCTGTTGAAGGGGCAGCTCGGTGCGGCCGTGCCTCGGCCGACGCGGACCGTGGAGAAATGGAAGGTTTTTCGGGACGTCGCGGAAGCGCGGCAACTGCTCGGTCTGCAGGATCGGGCGGTCGCTGTTCTCAATGCGCTTCTGACCTTCTATCCAAACAACGAGCTGAAGCCGGATGGTGGCTTGGTCGTGTTCCCTTCCAATGCCCAGCTATCGCTCCGTGCCCACGGCATTGCCGGAACGACCCTGCGGCGCCATCTCGCGGCGCTTGTAGAAGTCGGCTTGGTCCACCGCCGTGATAGCCCGAACGGAAAGCGCTACGCGCACCGCGATCACAGTGGCCAGATCGAGCAAGCTTTCGGCTTCGATCTTGAACCTCTCGTGTCGCGCGCCGCCGAACTCGCGGGCCTCGCTCAGCGGGTGGCGGAGGAGGCGAGGGCATTTCGACGTGCGAAAGAGGCGCTCACCCTTTGCCGGCGGGATGTCCGAAAGCTGATCAGCGCTGCGATGGAGGAGGGCGCCGACGGTGATTGGGCGACGATCGAGGCGACCTATGTAAGCATTCTCTCGGCCCTACCGCGCTCTGCGAACCGTAACCATGTCGAAAACGTGCTCGAGGAGTTGGAGCTACTGCGCGAAGAGATCGTCAACCGTCTGGAAATACAACTGAAAGCAGAGAATATAGACGGCAATGACGGCCACTATGGTTGCCACATACAGAGTTCAAAACCCGAATCCTTCCATGATCTTGAACCTTGCTCTGGAAATGAGCAGGGCGCGAAGGTCGAGCCAAACAGGCAGCAGACCGAAGCGCGACCGAAGGTGTTTCCACTTGGCATGGTGATACGGGCCTGCCCGCAGATAACTGATTACGGGCCTGGCGGCGGAATTACGAGCTGGCGCGACCTGATGGGTGCCGCGGTGGTTGTGCGCTCGATGCTGGGCGTCAGTCCATCGGCCTATCAGGAGGCCTGTGAGGTGATGGGCCCGGAAAACGCGGCCGCGACTATGGCCTGCATTCTCGAGAGGGGAGGGCACATCAATTCTGCCGGCGGTTATTTGCGAAACCTGACGACTCGCAGCAGGCGAGGGGAGTTTTCGCTCGGGCGGATGGTGCTGGCTTTGGAGAGAAAGATGCGTTGACCGTGACGGGTATATCGACCGCTGGCCTTTGTCGTAGTGCACATATAAAGGCTATCCCAGATTGTAAGGGGAAGCATTTTGAAGCTCTCAATTTTAGACGCAAAATCCGCTCATCAACAACTGAAGAGGATGATTTCCGTCCACGATCGCATCTATGTTGCGGTGGCGTGGGGCTACAATGGTGAGCTTGCTGATGAGCTATTAAAACACTCAGCAAAATTCGAGTCCGTGACTTTTGGAGTCAGTTTCTGTCAGACCGATGCTGGCCTGATAAACCGGTTGGTCGGCGTAAGAAATGCTTTTGTAGCAGAGGGTAGTGGATCAACTTTCCATCCAAAGATCTATTATTTTGAGACTGCCGGGAAAGCCGAGGTAATCCTAGGCAGCTCGAATTTTACGCAGGGTGGTCTTTCACGAAACTGGGAGGCCTGTGTTCATGCGGCGGGCGATGCCAGCGATCATTTCTTCGATCAAGTTCGGCAGTGCCTTTTGACCTATCAACCCTTGAGGAAGTCCATCACTCCAGAAGTTGCGGCAGCCTACCAAGTCCAGTTTGACGCCGCGAAGAAAATCAAGCGCGCCAAGGACCCAATCCTCTCTGCAAAGAAAGCGCCTTGGCTGACGTCGAACTTGGTCAATATGACCTGGGACGAATTCGTCGAGGCAGTCAAGAGAGACAGGTTCCACACCGTGGATGACCGACTTGGCATGCTGCGGGAGTGCCAGAGTATGTTTGCGGCGGTCAAAAGCTTCGATGAACTCTCCGTTCTCCAGTGGAAAGCAATCGCTGGCGTTATTGGAACGAGGGAGAAAGAAGCGGAAGGATTGGATAAATTTGACTGGGGTTGGTTTGGATCCATGAAAGGGATGGGCGACTTCAATCAGCGCGTAAAATTCAAAGATTCCTGGCTCGCTCGAGCTGTCGATTGCATACCACCCATCGGCGACGTCAGCCGCGATGATTTCACGCGATACTGCGGTCACTTTGTAAAAGCCTTCGGAAAGTCAGCGAGGGTAGGTGGTGTTCACACCGCAACTCGTCTTCTCGCGATGAAGCGTCCCGACAATTTCGTGTGCATTAGCAATCCGAACAAGGCTGCGCTGTCTATAGCGCTATCGTCTTCCAAGGATGCATTAGGTAGGGACTTCGAAAGTTACTGGGAGACAGTGATCGAGCCTATAAGGCAATCGCGCTGGTACAATCAATCTCGGCCCGCAGGACAGGATGCAGAACTTTGGGATCGGCGCGTCGCGATGTTGGACGCGATTTATTATCATCCCCTATGAATTTTTTGGTGCGCGACCACGGTCAGAGTCAGCATCGTAGGCCGAGCGGTTAACGGCTAACGAAAGCCCTATGGAGAGTTCGAACTTGAATAGAAACTATCTGCGTTCCACGGTTAAAAAGCTATTCGCGGTCAGCGGAAACGAATGTGCGATGCCGGGTTGCGAGGAACGTCTGGTGGCGAAAGGGGGGCGGCAGGTTCTTGGACACATATGCCACATACGTTCCGGGGCTCCTAATGGTCCACGCTATGATGAGAATTATGACGTTCGCCTGATCGATAGTGCAGAAAACCTAGTTCTTATGTGCAAGGCGCATCATGCTGAAATCGATACTGAATTGGAACGCTACAGAACTGAAGTCCTGATTCGGTTGAAGCATATGCACGAGAGTATCGAGCGTGGAAGCAAGCGGCTGTCAAACGCGCAGGCAGAGCTGTTTGAAGACATGCTAAAGACGATGCGCGACGCAAACGAAGCGAAGCTCTTCTTTGATGCAGACGCCCGGTTATCGGCATATAACGACAAATTCAATATCGGATTAAGGCTGCTGAACCGCGGCCTAACTCCCGCCTTCGCGAAAGACTACTTCCTGCTGATCGAGAGCCACCGAATTGAAGGTGAAATACCGCCGTACCCTCCCGGCGTGACATACAAAATCGATGCCGGGAAAGAACAGAGGATCCCGCTCGCTTATCTCAATGATGTTCTCAAGAGCGTCGGGCGGTTTACCGATGATTGGATATTCAAAGCTGTCGTAGCGGATCCTAATCAGGTGGATTGGTCAGCAGGTGCCTATCAGGAGAACGAATTTATTCCCTTCGAAGTACACGTCACGTACGAGACGCTTTATCGATCAGTCCACGATATCAAGCTCCAGTTCTGGTTAAAGCTTCAACGGAAATTAGATGGTAAGCAGCCGGCGATACTAGCAATTAATTATTAGTGTCAAACGCTAGCTACGTGCGGGTCCGGTCACCGAGATCAAATCATACGTGCAGCCCGTCCGGTGCGCCTGGTGGCATTGTTGTAATAACTCGATGCTTGCTGAACGGATCTGTGACGTGATTGCTCCATGGCTTCGGGTAGGGGAATTCCACGATTTGCAGCCTCCGTCAAAAATCCGGATCGTAACCCATGTGCCGAAAACTCCCCCGGCTCCAACCCGGCCATTTCCGCCCGCTGCTTGACGATCAGATTGATCGACTGCGGATCGATCTCGCGGCGCGAGACGGTGCCCCAGCGCCCGATTTTTCGAAAAACGCTCCCGCTCTGGATTTTTGCTGCCGCCAGCCACGCATTCAGTGCCTCCACTGGGCGACCGGTCAGATAGGCGACGTCGTCGGCCTCGCCATTGGTCGTTTTCGTCCGACCGAGATGGATCGCAAGCGAGGGGAGGGGAGGGCCGTCCGGCACCTCAATCGGTGTCTCCTCGGTCAGCTGCTCGAGCCGCAGGCCTGCAATCTCGCTGCGCCGGCGGCCGCCTGACGCAAACGCCACCATCAGGATGGCGCGGTCGCGCAGATCCCGGAGGTTTTCGGTGGCGCAGGTCGCGAGCAGCTTTGCTAAAACTTCGCCCGTGACCGCCTTGGCACTTTTCCGGCTCCGTTTCCGCGGTACGGCGCGCACGGCTAGGCGGATCGCAGATTTGAGGGGAGGGGAGGCGAAGGCGCCGTCGAGCCCGCGCCATCTGGTGAGCATCGACCAGTTCGCCAGCCGCCGGCGCACCGTCGATGGCGCATGCGGCCCGGTCGATTTCAGGAAGCCTTGAGTGCGCAAGTTCTCGTCGACATCGGCCGGCATGCCGTGATCGGCATCCGTCGCGCGCTTTTCCGGATCCCAAAGATGATGGGCGACAAATTTCAGCAGCAACGCCTCTGGCGCGGGCCAGGGCAGAGACCGTTTCGTCGCAGCCAGCGCCCAGGCCTCGAGATAGGCGAGGTCGGAGGTGATGGCCCGCAGCGTGTTGGCGCCCATGCCCTCATTGACCAGATGCCGCAGCGTTTCGATGTCCTGATCGGTCAGCAGCTCGGCGAGTTCGTCACGCCGGTCGATCGGCAGCACGGAAGCAATTGTGTCCAACTCGACCGCCCGGCGCTCGACACCGGTGAGGCTCGGGGCTTTTCTGGCGGGAGCCATCAGGCCGTTTCAGCCTTCGGCCGCCAGCGTGCAATGATCTGCTCGATCTCGCTGCGATAGTCGTAGGGGTATTCGACGTCCTCCTCGCGCGCCAGCCAGGTGAAGACGGTCGCCATGTCCTCGGAGACCTCGCGATCGACATTGGCCAGATCGGTGAGGTCGAAGCCGCCATGGACCTCGGCATTCCACCAGGCGAGCAAAAAGTTGGCGACGCGGCGCCCCTGGCCAGTGTCTTGATGGGCGATGTTGAGCAGCTTTTCGAGAGCGAAACGAACGCGATCTTCCATGGCGGGAGCCTTTGCGGACGGTGGATTGCGCGATGATAGGGTGATTTGCGGCCCCTGTCGATCTACCATCGATAATGAAGACTTATCGATGGTTAGAGCGCCAACCACCAGTCATACCATGTGAGGAACCCAAACATTTAGATAGAGTTCCTTTAGGAATTCGTTTACCATAAAATCAGTGGCTTACGATCTCGCGAAAATCAGCATCTCAACCCTGATGCGGCCGGCTTTCGACGCCGGCATCGCGCTTACGCGCCTCGACGAGCGCATTGCCCGCTCGGCTGTCGGCGCCGGCTTTCTCGAGCGGCAAAATTTCGCCGACGCCTGTGCCTCGCTGTGGACCGACGGCGAACTCGTTCACCTCGAGGACTTGGTCTTGCATGACGCTACGCGCGATGTTCGCACACCCACCCACGAGTTGACAATCGCCCGCGACGTGCTGCGCACCCGCCGGCGCATTTCAGGCCAGTCCGCCGACTGGGCCTTGTCGGCGGATGGTATCCGAGTTTTGCGACAGACATCGGACATCAATTTGCTCGGCGCCGACGGGGCAGAGGCGGCTGGCACCTTTCGGCGCGCTGTCCCGGCGGATCCGGAAGGGGAGGGGGATGATGATGCGGGCAATCTGCCTGGCGTCGACTATGCCGCCATCGATGCGGTGCTCGCCCGATCAGAGGCGGCGATCGAGAGCGCCACGCGGCCGGGACGCCCCGGCACCAGCCACGCTGCTGAAAAAGATCCGTTGATTTATGATCTCGACTGGGATGAGGATGCCCGGCTCGACGAATGGCGCGGCGCGCTGCGCCAGGCACAAGAACTACCGGCGGTGCTACACGCGATCGTCGCCCTCGATGCCTGGAACGAGATTTTAGTCCTTCAGCACGCGCCATGGCTCGGTCGGCTGTTGGCCGCATCAATCCTTCGGGAGGCCGGCATCACCACCGGTACCCACTTGGCTGCCATCAATCTCGGCCTCAAAAACATTCCTGTCGATCGGCGCCGGCATCGCGATCGAGAAACCCGGCTGCTCGCCATCGCCCACGGATTATCGGCGGCCGCCGAGATCGGCATGAAAGAACATGACCGGCTGGTGCTGGCGCGAACCCTGTTCGAGCGAAAGCTGGAGGGGCGGCGGACGTCTTCAAAACTGCCGGAGCTCGTTGAACTGGTGATGGCCAAACCGTTGGTGTCGGCAACAATGGTGGCCAAAACGCTCGAGGTCACGCCGCAGGCGGCGCGGCGGATCGTTTTGGAACTCGGCCTGCGCGAGATGACGGGGAGGGGGAGGTTTCGGGCATGGGGGATTGTCTAGTGCATCTGCACATATGCCCAGAGGAATGCGTAGCCACCGGTTGCTCGATATCGATGTCTTCACCCCCGTGGTTTGTATGGGCTCGCGAAACGCGGCGAACGTATTATGACTCTTTCAGCCATTCCTTTTTGACGCTGTCGAACGGTACCTTTGCCCAATTCTTCTTCCATAGTTCGAAATAAGGGATGTCGTTCGACGATGGTACCGGAGAGCAGGGTCTGATCCTGACGACAGACGGCATGACGACGGCCTCCCCGATGAGCAGGGCTTCGCCCGCCTTGAGCGTCGGAAGCTTTTCACACAGGCTCCCCAATGTGTCGGGTAACAGGCGGGCGACGTACGCTTGGTCCGCCGGGTTCGTCAGCCGCATGGCGAGGAAATTGCTGCACTGAGAGAATATGGTCTCCGAAATCTCGGACGGCCTTTGGCTCGAGAGCATAAGGGTGACCCCGTATTTCCGGCCTTCTTTGGCTATCCGCTCAATAGACAGCCTGGAGGAGCGGTACTTAGTCAGCTCGCTGTTCGGGACGTATTTGTGCGCCTCTTCGTAAACGAGAAGGATAGGGGCGTCGGTGTTTACGGTCTCGCCCGCTTTGTTGCGGAGGACCTTGTAGTGGTATCCGTATTCGAACACGATCCTCGATATGAGCGAAACCGTTATGCTGAGGACCTCGAAAGGCACGCCGCTGAGATCGACGATAGTGACGTTAGTGTTGTCAGGACCGTATCCCAGCAACGCCTGAAGCGTGCCTTCGAGGGTCGCCGTCCCGGCGGCCTTGCCGAACAGGAAGTCAAGACGTTCGTCGGCGACCTTTGATTCGAATCTGACGAAGAACTTTTCGAGCGAGCTGTCGGCATAATAGCCATTTGTAATGCTCTGGGACTTCGGGTCGTGAAATTTCAACTTTTTTTCAAAGTAGCGCTTTAAGCGTTCTTTTGCATCAAGTTCGATGCCATGAGTCTTGTCCGTCTTCCCGTCCGCAAGCAGCGTATAGGAAGGATCAACGATCATGTAACGCGTCTCGTCCTTCGAATTCAGCGTCTCGTTCTTGATGTTGGCAAGCGCATTGAGGACTTCCTGAATATCGAATTTCAGCGGGCTGTCATAGAATACGGATTTGACGCCGGGATTGTGTTGGACCTTGTTGGCGGTCACCAGCATGCGGAAAATCGAAGACTGGTTGTAGTTGTCACGCTCGCCTGTATCGAGAATGATTTCCTCCAGTTCCTCGCTGTTCAGAAGCCAGTAAGGCAGGTTCAGCGACGAAACGTCGAGATAGCGCGCGTCCGGGAACGCGGCTCTGTACTCGGAATGAATGTCGAAAATCACGACGTGAGAGTTATTCAGACCCTCGTAGCCCCCATCCTTCGATGCGACGGCGGTCTGGATGATCTTAGATATCGTGTGCGACTTGCCAGCGCCGGTCGAGCCGACGACGGCAATATGTTTGTTGAAGAACCTATTCCCGTCGACGGGCACGGACACGGTGGGGTTCGAGGCTAGATCTGAGAACTCGAAGCTCTTTGTCTTTTCGACAGAGTCTTGGAATATCATCCGGATGTCGTCGTCCGTCGCGGGCTCGGCTCCTGTTGGCGGAATGGTCAGCGCGTCTCCGCCCCGCACGAATTTGCCGTCGCTGATCAGTCCGAGCGGGAGAGCCTCGATGACATGTCGCGTTACGCCCTTTTCGTTGGGCGCTTCCAGGCAGAAGTTCTCGATCGCGGCGATCAGCGCAGCGTCATCTGTATCGGTGATCCTCAGGTAGGAACCCACCTTGAGGCTCTTTCCATTTGAGAATGACGCGATATCGCTGACGGCAATCCGTACCCGGTCGGGGAACACGGATATGACCTCAGCCCTGCTTTTCTCTTCATCGCTCATTTGCAGATTGCCTTCCTCGCAAGGTGTGGGCTGTCGACCTTGATCTTGTGGTGCTGCACCCATGAGGGAAGCTTTGCCGCGATAGGCTGGTCGACATAGAAGTCGTAGACGTCGGTCTGTTTGCCTTTGTGAATTTTGGCTATGTCGGCCACGTCGTCCTCGCTGGCAAGAAATTTCAGCTTCGTGACGTGACCTGCACGTGGCAGTGTCGCGAGGTGCGTGGCATCGAATTCCGCTCCGAGGAAGGCATGCCCGTCGGCCAGAACGATGCCACGGTTCCAGAGCGTGTTCTTCAGCGTGGCGAGATCGGCGGCCTCCACGTTGCGCAGCAGAACGTAGGGGCAGAAGCGATCCGCATCCGCCATGCGGGTCGACTCCTTGGGAGACAGCCTCGATGCGATATCCGTCAGCATCGATACTGTCGCCTGCAGATCGAAGGCGGCGTGGAACTCAAGGCATATTATGCGCCACGCCGTCGGTACCTTGGTCCCGAATGTAAAATGCTCGCGACGAAGGCTCTTGGCGTAGTGTTCTTCGTCGAACAGCTCCTTGAGCCATAGGCTGAAGACGGCTTTCTTGCGATCCATCTTCTTGATGAAGTCGCCCTTAGTAATCGCGCGATTTTCTTCCTTAGGGTCGATGGCGAGGTTCTGGATGACGTTGATGGCGTTCGGGTAGTAAAACGCTTCGGTGTCTTCCTTAGACGAGCCCGAGATCGCTCTACCGATGAGTTTCGATACCTCCGCCTGCTGGTCCTCATACGACTTGGCGTAGAGGTCGATCTCCAGGTGTTCCAAGAAGGTCACGAGCTGGGCGTCGGTGAGAGCAAGATCGTTGAAGACTTCGCTTGTCGTCTTGACGTCATCCTTGCCCGTCCGCGTGTAGGTGAGGAAATGTCTCTTCAGAAATTCAACGTCACAAGGAAGCGCTAGCTTGCTTTGGCCGGACCTGTAATGCCCATAGAGACGGTACTTCAGCGAGCCGTCGCCAGGGCAGCCTTTCTCAGCGAAATGCTTGAGCATCGCTATGACGGCGTCTTTAATTTTGGAGTGGTTGTAGTCTGACCCGTGGTAGTACTTGCACTGGATAAACAGAGACCGGTCGCCCTCCTTGAGGTCGACGTCCTCGATACCCTCGACGACCATGGTCGACGAATTGGACGCAAGCGAAAGCACTTGCAGGATGGAGTGGTCGAACTGGTAGAAGTAGCCAAGGATTGTCGCGTCGGCTGATCGGGTGGCCACGAAAGAATCCTTCAAATGGCTAAAGAATCATACCGTTATTTGATCAGGGAACCGAACTCGCAAGTCAACCGCTACGCGCAAAGTAACCCGAGGATGCATGCTTGAAATGATCGTATTGGCCCCTTCTCACGAGGGTCGTTTCGCTATTAACCGCTAGATTGCGGCGATTGTTTTAGCAGTTGGCACCTAATATACGCTGCGGGTTATATTCCGTGCTATATCGTCGCAAGAGTTGTTCGTAACTCTTTGGAACCCGCTGGTCATTGGCTCAAGTCCTTGACGGATGCCGTTACTGCAACTCATCCTCGCAACATGAAGTATGATTTCGCGAATCTTTCTCCAGACGACTTCGAAGATCTGAGCCGCGACCTCGTGGGCGCGGAACTTGGTGTGCGTTTCGAGGCGTTTACCGCGGGCGCCGACGACGGTATGGATGGACGCAATGCCTTGGCGGATGGTGCAATCATTCTCCAGGCAAAGCATTACCTCCGCTCCGGCCTGACAAAGCTGAAATCGAAGATGCGGGACGAGCGCGCGTCGATCGATGCGCTTGCCCCGAAGCGGTACGTCCTTACGACCTCGGTTGCACTGACCCCAGCGAACAAGGAGGCACTTGCAGCAATAATCGGCCCGGCGCTTCTGACGCCGGGTGATATCTATGGCGCTGATGATCTAAACGCCCTTTTGAGATCCTATCCAGCAGTTCTGAAGTCACACCAAAGGCTTTGGGAGCAGGGCACAGCCGTGCTTGAGGAGGTGCTGTCGTCCGTGGTTAAGAAGGCCATGGCGCCAACAGAAATTCCCCTACCGCTGGCGCGGCTAATGCCATTGGTTTCCACCGACGACGGGGTTGATCCACGCCCGGTCGATCGGGACACGATCTTTATTATAAAAGCCTCGCCCACCGACGACGAGTTCACGCTCTGGCTGGCGCCCAAACTCGAAGCGGAGGGTTACGCAGTTTTCGCTGACGTTCTCACGCTTCAGCCCGGCGATCGCTGGCGGAGAGAAATAACCGCTGCACTTCGCAATCGCGCAGTCAAGGTCCTCCTTCTTTGCCGAGATTCCACCCTTGCAGATCAGAACGTTGAGGAAGACCTCGACATTGCGTTGGAACTGGCGAAAGAACTTGGGGACCATCGCTTCGTGATTCCTTTGCGAATGGAAACATTCAGGAAGATCAAAGGTCTTGGTGACACGGTTGCAGTCGATTTCGTGAGAAACTGGGGAGGAGGTCTGTCCAAACTCCTAGACACTTTGCAGCGCCAGAAGGTCCCGCGTCGCAGCGAAAATGTCGAGATCAACCCAAACTGGGAAATTTTCCGCCGCCGCGGCGCTGTCCCCATTGTCGACGAGCCGGAACGCCTGACTTCAAACTGGTTGCGGGTGGCGGAAGCGCCTGATGTCATTCAGTATTACGAGGGGTCTGGTGCCATCGACGGAAAACGGTTGCAGCGAGCTGTGGATGCATATGAGCATCCTTGCGCTTTAGCCGGGGGATCCGGCTTTCTGGCTTTCGGGGAGCCTGCGGAGATCGACATGGCTTTCGAAACTGCCGGTCGGTTCAAGGTGAAGTACGAAATTCCGCTTGTCGAATTTACGGAAAGCGGTTTTGCCAAGCTCCGAATAGATCGTCAGACGGCATCCAACCTCGTGATAACGATGTTCAAAAAGGCCTGGCTCAATTACTGCAGGCGCAACGGGTTCATCGAATTCACTTATTCGAACTCTGTCGGCTTTCACGCTTCGCCCGAGCAGGCGCCAACCGGGAAACGCATAGCCTGGGGCAACCAGGCTGAGAAGCGCTCATCCATGTTGCGCAATCTCGCCAAAGGCCACATCTGGCAGTTCGGGGTGACGGCACTTCCGGCGTTCTGGCCATTCTGGCACGTCAAGCTGAAATCGAGGGTTTTGTTTTCACAGGATAACGGAACGCCGGCAGGTGTTGATATCGATGATGCGAAGAAACTGCATCGTTTGAGGCGGTCGGTCTGTAAGGGCTGGCGCAACAAGCAGTGGTATGGACGCATGCTTGCCTTCCTCGAACTACTTTCTGGGGAATCCGCGTTTGTCCGTCTTCCCCTTTCCGAGACCAATGCGATCGTTCTTGAGGCGTCGCCAATGTTGTTTTCATCCCCGGTCAGCACCCTGCTTCCGAATAGCCATGACGACGAGGACGAGGAAACGGATGTCAGCACGCTTGGCCGACCGGACAGCGATGATGAGGTTGATGAATGAAGTTTCCGGAACGGTCGCTCGAGGTTGTACATATCCACGAACCGGAGCTTGAATTCGCCTTTGAGCAACGGAGCGCCCATCCAAAGGATGGGTTGCATCTCTACGGTCCCCACGCGAAGGCAAAAAAGGTGCGGGAAGTCCGTGTAGGCGTCATCGGCACGAGTGACGGGATTGCCCATTTCCGCACGTGGAGCCGAGAGCTGCAGTCGGTTGTTCAGGTGCCGCCGCCGGGGAAAGGTGAAAAGGCAAACCGGCTTCATCTGGCTAACTTTCCAGGGCTGGAGGAGACGTTCGGCATCTCCTATGATCCCGACGAGCTCAGCGCCCTGTCGATCCCGCTTGCGGATATCGACCGGGCCACGCGCGTCCTCAACCAGCATGAGGCAGTAGATAGGGTTTCGCGCCTCTATATAGATCGCGTGAACAAGCACCTCCACAATGAGGAACGCGCGGTCGATATATGGGTTCTTGTTCTCCCCGAGATCGTCTACGAACGGTGTAGGCCGAACTCGAAGCGGACAAGCCTGCCGACCGAAAAGGGTCAGTTTGCGAAGCGGCAAGAAAGGCGTGAAAACCTGCCTCTCTTCGCCGGAGTCATCGATCAAAGCGATGAGACGATTTTCGACGACGTGCCCGATTTCCACCGCCGCATCAAGGCTGACTTTCTGAACATCGCGCCGACGCAGCTGATCCGGGAGACCACTCTTGCCCCAGGGGCCTTCCTCAACAAGGCTGGCTATCCGACAAGGAAGACGCAGGATCGGGCGACGGTTGCGTGGAATCTGGCAACCGGCCTCTATTATAAAACCCAGCCACGGCCCCCATGGCGCCTGTCGACCATCAGACCCGGCGTCTGCTATCTCGGCATGGTCTACAAGAGCCTTCCGAACGATCCCGAAGGCCACGCCTGTTGCGCGGCGCAGATGTTTCTGAACGAAGGTGACGGCGTTGTCTTTCGAGGTGCAAATGGCCCCTGGAAGACTGGCGACTACGACTATCATCTGAAGGGGCCGGCGGCCAAAGACCTCCTGAAACTCGTTCTGGACAGCTACGTCGACACTCATGGAGAAGCTCCGAGAGAGCTGTTCATCCACGGGCAAACCTATTTTAATGACGAGGAATGGAACGCGTTTTCCAACGCGGCTCCGAAGGGAACGAATGTTGTAGGGGTCCGGATACGTTCGACGGCTGGCGAAACGAAGCTCTTCCGCGATGGCGACTATCCAGTGCTACGCGGCACAGCCCTAATACTCGATCAGCAGACAGCCTACATCTGGACCACCGGATATGTCCCGCAGCTTGACACATATATCGGGCCGGAGACGCCGAATCCGCTCCACGTAACTGTGACCCGCAGCAAAGCAGGCAAACCGGACATTCGAAACGTCCTCTCCGACATCATGGGACTAGGCCGTGGACTCGTAATGGCGGAGAGTCAAACGAACGCAAGCCAGCTTCGTCATTGCGAGAAACGTAGCACCCAACTTGTCGTATCGGGTGGCAACGCGTCGGTAGCATTTGAGCTTGCTGAAG
>Ga0268255_10000195_pt1 | contig 49066 bp, 44 predicted proteins | sample AgamicOrMarz_FD_200256 | JGI IMG/M metagenome (GOLD analysis project Ga0268255, IMG submission 200256) | Agave microbial communities from Guanajuato, Mexico - Or.Ma.rz (v2) (version 3) | ecosystem: Host-associated > Plants > Phyllosphere > Phylloplane/Leaf | place: Guanajuato, Mexico...
GCGCAATCCGGAAATTGGAGTCGGTGAAGATGACGACTTGCGCTTGCCCGCCGGACTGCACGATGGCCGCGAGCGCAGTCACGCGCGCGACCTCGAGTGGATCGGTCGCGACATTCATCGCCACGGGCGTGCCCGGCACCGGTCCGGCCTGGGCCGCGACATGCCAGCCGACGATAGGAATGTCGCGCTCGGCAAACGGCTGCAGGCCGGACAGCAGGGCGCGTGCGTCGCTGCCGACGATGATGAGACCGTCCGGTCCACTGGCCAGCGCGTTCGCAAGCATCTTTAGCCGCAGGTCGGGTGTGCCGCCCGAGTCGAATATTCTTACGTTCCAGCCGATGACCTTGGCTGCCTCGAGCACACCGTCGACCACGCCAATAATGCCGCCGTTGCGCAGATCCTCGGCAACGATGGCGACGCGTCTGCCGGGTTGGGCGCGCGGACCGCTCCGCGGCCCGTTCCAGGGTGCGGCGGGTTGCGCCGCGGCATCGACGACGCGCTCGGCTGCGGCCAGATAGTCCCTGGCCGCGACAGTGGTCCCCGGCGCTGGCACGAGCGGCATACCTTGCGCTGCGGCAACCGACAGCGCACACACGCATTCCAATGCCACCAGCAAGCGCCTCATGCTGTTCCCCAAGGGCTTCATCGCGGTCGATCAATCGCTGTTGAACACGTGCCCAGACGCCGTACACAATCTGCCCTGCGGATACGATAGTACACCGCGATGACCGCGTCATTCCATCGTGTGGACTGCCGCTTGCAAAGGGTGATTTCGTAGCGAAAACGATTAACAAACCGGCAGGTTCAATCCAGTTTGCCCTGTTCGGCCAGCTCTACAAAAGTGTCGACCACATGGCGGACTTTCGGCCGTAGGTGAGCCACCTTCGGCCAGACGGCGTGTACGTCGATGAACTCACTCGAAACATCTTCGAGAACTGATATCAACGTGCCAGACTTCGGATGAGGTCGCAGCAGAGACATTGGCATCTGGCAAAGTCCCAGGCCCGCGAGCGCGGCCTCAACGATCGGGTCGCCGTCGCTTGGTGCTGCTTACTTCACCCTGTCGGGCGACGTCTTTCCGTTTGGCCCGACGGAAATCAGTCCATTCAGCTTCAAGGATCGCGTTGAAGCGGCAGCAAAAGCGGGCTGGGATGGCATCGGCCTGATTCATTCGGATATCTATGCAACGGCCGACAAGATTGGCTTCCCGAAAGATGCGCCGAATCCTCGAAGCGAACGGCATGAAGCACGTTGAGTTCGAGTTCCTGGTCGACTGGTATCAAACCGGTGAGCGCCGCCGCACGTCGGACAGCATGCGGTACTACTAGCTGAAGGCTGCGGAAGAACTTCGTGCGCGCATCGTGAAGGTCGGTCCGGGCATTGGCGAAGAAACCGCAAACATTCCGCTCATGGTCGAGGAATTCGGCAAGCCGGCTGACGATGCCGGAAAGCAAACGCCGTCTGCCGGGTGAAGGCGTACTCGACGTGCAGGGCTTCATCAAGGCAGTCCAGGCGACTGGGTTTGACGGTCCGTGGGGCGTTGAAGTATTGTCGGAAGTCGAGCGCAAGCTGCCGCTCGAGGAGATGGCCACACGTGCGTACAACGCGACGATTCGGCAGTTCGAGAATTAAGCGCGACGGTTCAACCAGGTAGGCGAACGGCCGCCGCTAGAGGCTTGCGGCCGCTTTTTTGGAGGCTTCGACTTGCCGGTCGCTCGTTCCCGACGAGCGACCTTTTCTCCCAACGAGAACTACTTCCCGCTCAACAGTTCCTTTGTCCGCAAGGTGATGGCCGACAGGCCTTTTTGCACGATCTCTTGCCAGTCGCTGGAAACCACGACTTGCTTTGATTCGCTAACGCGAGTCTTGACGGTCTGGGCACCATGAAGCGCGCCGACATCGCCCGACAACTGCAGTTCTGATTTGTGATTCGTTGTAATCGACCAGAAGCCGGGCTGGAACCATGCCCAGAAATCGACTATTTGCGCCGTCACCGGAGCGGCGGCGGCAAAGTTGGGGTCGCCTTGCTTCACGACAATGTAACCCGCCTCCTGAAAGCCAGTGGTCAACGCGCTTTCAACGAGGCCCGCGGCCGTCTTGCCTTGAGGGAGCACGACATCTCCGAGTGCCTTGCCATAACCGTTTCTCTTCCGGCCGATCGCGCGAGCTTTCGACGCATCGCTGGAATCTTCATCAGGATCCAGTGACGCCATATCGGCGCTGGGGGGATTGACCGTAAAAGTGCGTGTGTCCTGAACCGAATCGATTCTCACATATTTACCCGTCGTAGGGTTCGTGCCTTGCGGCGCGGAAACGTCGACGGTTGTCCGGCCCGCTGCGCATCCGGCGAGGATGGACGCCGCCAGACTATAGATAGCGATTCGACTCAACAACATGATTGCTTTACTCCCGATTGATTATTTTGGTCGCCAGCTCCAACGGTTGACGATGCCCAGCGACAAAATGCATGCGCTCGCGCTGAACCGGCGCAAGCGCATGCATCGCTCGCAGGCGAGACGACGATTTATCCCAGTCGAACGTCTCTTGTTGGAGTTGGCAGAGGACGCGTTCAGTACGCGCAATTTGGATAACGGCCGGTTATTGGAAAACTAAAGACCGATATCGGAGAAGGTAGTCAGCACAATTAAGGCGGTCACGTTCGTCCATCTGCACGGACAGCGCACACGCCGCTTCGGCCGCTCAGTCGCTGTGCAGCGTATCGATAATCGCCTGTGTGATGCCGGGCCGGCCATATGACGCGCGCTGGATCATGCCGACGGTGCGCAACACCGGCGGATCTGAAATCGGCAGCACGCGCAGTAACGGATCGTTTTGCCAGTTGCCGCGATGCAGAAGCGGCAGCACTGCGACGCCGACATTTTCGCGCACCAGCGCGACGATCGTCTCGATTGAATTGAGTTCGAGATATTCGTTGACCGTCACGCCGGCTGTTTGCAACGCATGCTCGACGACGCGCCCGGTGCGCACGCGCCGGTCGAAGCGCAAAAAGGGATAGCTGCGCAGAATCCGCCGCGGATCGTTGTCGCCGATTTCGCGGCTGACCACCAGCATCAGCGGCTCCGTGTAGAGCGTCGTCCACTTCAGCGTGTCGGGCAGGGTGGTGTCGGCATGCGCGACGACTGCCGCGATATCGACCTCACCCGCCTCGACTGTCCGCGCCAGTTCGTCGGAGCGCGACGACAGCAGCCGCACATCCAGTTGCGGATGCGCGGCCTTCAGCCGCGCGATGACCAGCGAGAGCGCGCCGATCACCGACACCACCGCGCCGATGGTGACCGGCCCGACCATCGAATCCGCCGGCGTCGCCTCGAGTTCGGCCAGCAGGTCGAAAATCTGCTCGACCTTCGGCCAGATATCTTGCCCGTCGCGGCTCAATGCGATCTGCCGGCCGCTGCGGTCGAATAGCTGGCGGCCGAGCGCCTGTTCGAGCCCGCGCATCTGCAGGCTGACCGCCGCCTGGGTCAGCGCGACGCTGTCGGCCGCTGCCGCAAATGATCCGGTGCGCGCGACTGCCCGAAAGGTCCTCAGCATGCGCAGCGTGGGCATCGTTCATCCTCAAGAAAAAGTTAAGTACGGGTAAGAAATATTAATATTTTCTGTCGTAAAGCGCACCACATAATCGCCGCGAGACAGCCTTGAACAGGACTAGCAGCACGATATGGAGTTTCCCAGCGTGACCGATGACGCCCGCCGACCGGTTCTCGAGGTTCGCGGCTTTTCGTTGAAGTTTTCGCGCGACGCCGACGCGCCCAACCTCGTCGACGACGTGTCGTTCTCGGTCGGCACTGGCGAGACGCTATGCATCGTCGGCGAATCGGGCTGCGGCAAGAGCGTGACATCGCTCGCACTGATGGGGCTCCTCGCGAGTCCGCCTGCGCAACGCGTCGCCGGCACTGCGCACTTCGAAGGCAAGGACCTGTTCGCGCTGTCCGAGCGCGAACTGGCCGATATTCGCGGCAACCGGCTGTCGATGATCTTTCAGGAGCCGATGACGTCGCTGAATCCGGCGTTCACGGTCGGCGAGCAGATCGGCGAAAGTATCCGCCGGCATCGCAATGTGGAGCGCCGGCAAGCGCGCGAAGAGGCGCTCGAGATGCTGCGGCTGGTGCGGATTCCGGCGCCGGAAACCCGGCTCGATGCGTACCCGCATCAGCTTTCCGGCGGCATGCGCCAACGCGTGATGATCGCGATGGCGCTCGCGAATCGCCCGCGCCTGTTGATCGCCGACGAGCCGACGACCGCGCTCGACGTGACCATCCAGGCGCAGGTGCTGGCGCTCGTGAAAAATCTGCAAGCCGAGACCGGCACGGCGATGGTGTTGATCACGCACGACCTCGGCGTCGTCGCGGAAGTTGCCGACCACGTTGCGGTGATGTACGCGGGACGCATCGTCGAATACGGCACCGTCGCCGATCTGTTCGACGACCCGCAACATCCGTACACGATCGGCCTGATGGGCGCGATTCCTTCGGTCGGCAAGCGGGAAGGCGCGCTTGCGACGATCCGCGGTTCGGTGCCGTCGCCTGAGTTGATGCCGCACGGCTGCCGCTTCGCGCCGCGCTGCCCGTTCGCCGAACAACGCTGCATTGACGCCGCGCCGCCTGACAAGGTGATCGCCGGCGTGCATCGCGTTGCGTGCTGGCTCGCTCCGGTCGAACAGGTCGCCGCGCCGGTATTGCGTGAGGAAATGGCATGACGACGCCCAATAAACCGACGCCGCACGCACCGACGCGGCACCCACAGCCGGCCTCGCAGCCGGCTTCCCATTCGCCGGCGCCGATCATCGAGGCGCGCTCGCTGACGAAGCATTTTGGCGGTACGCGGCAGCTCTTCATGCGCGCGCCGACCGTGTATGCAGTCAACGAGGTGTCGTTCGCGGTGCAGGCGGGCGAGACCTTCGCGATCGTCGGCGAATCGGGCTGCGGCAAGTCCACGCTGGGCCGCCTGCTGCTTCGTCTGATCGATTCGACGGACGGCCGCGTCTTCTATCAAGGCAAGGACATCACGCATGAGCAAGGCGCGCCGCTGCGGCGGTTGCGCCGCGAAATGCAGATCATCTTTCAGGACCCGTTCGCGTCGCTGAATCCGGGCATGACGATCGGCAAGATCGTCGGCGAGCCGATCGCGCTGCACGGGCTCGCGCACGACAGCGCCGGGCACCGCGAGCGCGTCGCTCACCTGCTGCGCACGGTCGGCCTGCAGCCGGCCTACGCGAACCGTTACCCGCACGAATTCTCCGGCGGCCAGCGGCAACGGATCGGCATCGCGCGCGCATTGGCCGGTGAGCCGAAGCTGATCGTCGGCGACGAGCCGGTGTCGGCGCTCGACGTCTCGGTGCAAGCGCAGGTGATCAATCTTCTGGAGACGCTCAAGCAGGACCTCGGCCTCACGCTGATCATGGTTGCGCACGACCTTGCGGTGATCCGCCATATGAGCGACCGCGTCGCCGTGATGTATCTCGGCGAGATCGTCGAGCTGGCCGATGTCGATGCACTGTTCGACGCGCCGCTGCATCCGTACACGCAAGCACTGCTGCGTGCGATTCCGGCGAGCAGCCCGCACGAGCGGCGTGCGAAGCCCGCGTTGTCCGGCGATCTGCCGAGTCCGACCGCGCCGCCTTCGGGTTGCCGTTTCCATACGCGCTGTCCGCATGCGAAGCCGCATTGCGCCGAAGTGCGGCCAGTCAGCGAACGGCTCGAGGACGGACGGCAGGTCGCGTGCCACTTCTGGCGCGAGATCCAGAACGCCGGCAGCGGCGCACCGCTGGCCACGAGCGTCAGTCCGAAATTGATCGAGCGGCTCGCGATCTACCGCGAGCGCCAGACGGCGCTAGCTTCCGCGGGCGACTGAGCCGGTGGCCGCGATGAAATTCGAGCGAACAAGCGGGACGCGCGCCGCGCCGCCAGGTTCTTCACCACACCGTTTGATGAATCGGAATACAAAGGGAAAAATGCTCATGCGAAGAATGTTGATTGCCGCGGCGCTCGCACTTGGCGCCGGCGCCGCGATGGCCCAGACCGGTCAGACAATACGGATCGGCTTGCAGGACGACATCGGTTCGCTCGACCCCGCACGCAGCGTGCAGCTCGTCGACCGGATCGTGTTTGCGTCGCTGTGCAACGCGCTCGTCGATATCACGCCCGACCAGAAGATCGTACCGATGCTGGCAACCTCGTGGACGACGAGCGCCGACGGCAAGACGCTGACATTCAAGCTGCGTAAAGGCGTGAAGTTCCAGAACGACGAGCCGTTCAACGCGGCCGCCGTCAAGGCGAACCTCGACCGCGACCGCACGCTGCAGACGAGCAACCGCAAGAGCGAACTGGCGTCGGTCGATCACGTCGACGTCATCGACGACTACACGGTTGCCATCGTGCTGAAGCAGCCCGACGCCGCGCTGCTCGCGACGCTGACCGACCGCGCCGGCATGATGCTCGCGCCGAAGACGCTCGCCGATCCGGCCGGCGTCGCCGCGCATCCGGTGTGTTCGGGGCCGTACAAGTTCGTTCAGCGGGTGCAGAACGATCGCGTCGTGCTCGAGAAATTCGCCGGCTATTGGGACGCCGACAAATATCCGATCCAGCGCGTGGTGTTCCTGCCGATTCCGGACAGCACCGTGCGCCTCGCCAATCTGCGCTCGGGTTCGCTCGACATGCTCGAGCGCCTCGCGCCCTCCGATGTCGCGTCGGCGAAGAGCGACACGAACTTCAGGTTCGCGCCGGTCAGCGGCTTCGGCTACTACTACGTGACGTTCAATATCGGCAACGGCAAGCGCAGCAACGCGGTGCTGAAAGACAGGCGCGTGCGGCAGGCATTCGAGCTCGCGATCGACCGCGACGCGATCAACCAGGTGATCGGCGCGGGCATCTTCGCGCCGGCGAATCAGGCGGTGCCGAAGTCGAGCCCGTACTACAACGCGTCGCTGCCGATGTCGCATCGCGACATCGCGAAGGCGAAGGCGTTGCTGAAGGCGGCGGGCCACGAGCATGTCGACATCGAGTTCACTTATCCGAACAACACGGTGTCGAGCCAGATCGTGCAGATGATGCAGGCGATGGTCAGCGAAGCCGGCTTCAATCTCAAGCTGCGGCCGACCGACTACGCGACCGAACTCAACGCCGCCCACAGCGGCGACTTCGAGGCGATGTACCTCGGCTGGTCGGGCCGTGTCGATCCGGACGGCAATCTGCATCAGTTCAACACGTGCTCCGGCAACCTCAATTACGCGCATTACTGCAACCCCGAAGTCGACCGCCTGCTCGACGCCGCGCGCGTGAAGCTGACCACCGCGGAACGCAAAACCGACTACGAAGCGGCGTCGAAGCTGCTCGCCGACGACGATCCGATCGTCTATGTCTATAACCAGCCGTGGCCGTTCGAGCTGTCGAAGAAGGTGCAAGGCTTCACGCCGTATCCCGACGGCCTGGTCCGCCTGCGCGGCGTCAGTATCAAGGGCTGAGCGGTCATGCTGCGGATCATTGCAAATCGCGTGCTGGTCGCCATTCCGACGCTGATTCTGGTGTCGATGCTGATCTTCGGCCTGCAGAAGCTGCTGCCGGGCGACCCCGTGACGGCGATGGCCGGGGAAGACCAGGACCCGCAGTTGATCGCGTCGCTGCGCGTCAAGTACCACCTCGACGAGCCGGTGCCGACGCAGTACGCGCTGTGGGTCCGTGACGTCGTGCGTGGCGATCTCGGCGCGTCGCTGCGCACCGACGTGCCGGTGACGTCGCTGATCGCGCAGAAGCTGCCGGTCACACTGCAACTCGCGGCGATGGCGATGATCTTCGCGATCGGTATCGGTATTCCGGCGGGCGTCATCTCCGCAGCAAGCCGCGGCGGCGCGCTCGATTACGGAGCCAACGTGTTCGCGCTGTCCGGCATGTCGATCCCGAACTTCTGGCTCGGGATCATGCTGATCTTCATCGTGTCGGTGCGCTGGCATCTGTTGCCGTCGTCCGGCTATGTGTCGCCGACCGAAGACTTCTGGCTCAGCATCAAGACGATGCTGATGCCCGCGTTCGTGCTCGGCGCTTCGCTCGGCGCGCAATTGATGCGTCACACGCGCAGCGCGATGCTGAGCGTACTGCGCACCGACTATATCCGGACCGCGCGTGCCAAAGGGCTGCTGCGCGGCACCGTCGTCGTCAAGCACGCCTTTCGCAACGCGCTGGTTCCGATCGTCACCGTGCTCGCGCTGCTGTTCGGCGAACTGCTCGCGGGTGCGGTGCTGACCGAACAGGTCTTCACGATCCCCGGCTTCGGCAAGCTCATCGTGGACGCCGTGTTCAATCGCGACTATGCGGTCGTGCAGGGCGTCGTGCTCGTCACCGCGCTGTGCTTCATCGTCGTGAACCTGTGCGCCGACGTGTTGTACGTCCTCCTCAATCCCCGACTGAGACGCAGCTGATGGTTACTCCCGCCGCCCCCGTTCACGCCTCGGCCGCTGCGTCGCAGACGACCGTACTGCCGCGCCGCGAGCGCCGCGGACTGGTGAAATTCATGCGCAATCGCGCTGCCGTGTTCGGCGCGGCGCTCGTGCTGCTGATCGTCGTCATGGCGGTCTTCGCGCCCTGGCTGTCGCATTACGACCCGGTGCAGGCCAGCTTCATGACCGTGCGGCAGGCGCCTTCGGCCGCGCACTGGTTCGGCACCGACGAACTCGGCCGCGACGTGCTGAGCCGTCTGCTGTGGGGCGCGCGTGCGTCGTTGCTGGCGGGCGTCGTGTCGGTCTGCATCGCGGTCGCGATCGGCGTGCCGCTCGGCTTGCTCGCCGGCTATTTCGGCAAGCTCGTCGACGGCGTGATCTCGCGAATCGCCGATGCGTTGCTGTCGATTCCGTTCCTGATCCTCGCCATCGCGCTCGCCGCGTTCCTTGGACCGAGCCTGACCAACGCGATGGCCGCGATCGGCATCTCCGCGATGCCGCGCTTCGTCCGGCTGACGCGCGGCCAGGCGATCACCGTGAAGGCGGAGGACTACGTGGAAGGCGCGCGGGCAATCGGCCTCGGCCACGCACGGATCATTGTGCGGTACATTCTGCCTAACGTGCTGCCGCCGATCATCGTGCAGGCCAGCCTGACGATCGCGACCGCGATCATCGCCGAAGCGAGTCTGTCGTTCCTCGGGCTCGGACAGTTGCCGCCGTCGCCGTCGTGGGGTTCGATGCTCAACACCGCGAAGGACTTTGTCAGCCAGGCGCCGTGGATGTCGATTTTCCCCGGCATCGCGATCTTCCTGGCCGTGCTCGGTTTCAACCTGCTTGGCGACGGTCTGCGCGATGCGCTCGATCCGCGCGAGTCGTGACCGGATTCCGTCACCGCTTTCATCGGCCGACTGGCCCTCTCATCACTTTCGTTTGAGTTTTCAATGACACGTTTCAATTGGCAAAACCCGTATCCGACACCGCGCTTGCCCGTGTTCGCGCGCAACATCGTTTCGACGTCTCATCCGCTTGCCGCGCAAGCCGGCTTGCGCATGTTGTGGAAAGGCGGCAATGCCATCGATGCGGCGATTGCCGCAGCGGCGGCGATCACGCTCGTCGAGCCGGTCTCCAACGGCCTCGGCAGCGACGCGTTCGCACTCGTCTGGGACGGCAAGAAGCTGCACGGCCTGAATGCGTCCGGCGTCTCGCCGGCGGCATGGAACGTCGATTACTTCAAGCGTAAGTACGGCGAGGAAAAAGGTCTTGCGAAGCATCCGAAGCGCGGCTGGGATGCGGTGACGGTGCCGGGCGTCATCGCCGGCTGGGAGGCGTTGCATCAGAAGTTCGGCACGCTGCCGTTCGCGGACCTGATGGAGCCGGCGATCGAGATCGCCGAACGGGGTCACGCGGTGGCAAGCGTGGTTGCGTACAAGTGGGCGGCGGCCGTGCCCGAGCTCAAGGATCAGCCGGGTTTCGCCGACACGTTCATGCCGCGCGGCCGCGCGCCGGAAGTCAGCGAACTGGTGCGCTTTCCCGGCCACGCGAAGACGCTGCGCAAGCTGGCGGAGCAGGGGCCGCGCGCTTACTACGAAGGCGAGATCGCCGAACAGATCGCCGCGTTCTCGCGCCAGGGCGGCGGCGCGCTCACGATGGACGACTTGCGCAACTACCGTGTCGACTGGGTCGAGCCGATCAGCAAGGACTATCGCGGCCACACGGTGCACGAGATTCCGCCGAACGGGCAGGGCATTGCCGCGCTGATCGCGCTCGGCATTCTCGAACAGTTCGATCTGGGCTCGCTGCCGGTCGACGGCATCGAATCGCAGCATCTGCAGATCGAAGCCATGAAGCTCGCGTTCGCCGACGTCTACCAGTACGTCGCCGACCCGCGCTCGATGGAGGTCACGCCGGAACAGATGCTCGACGACGCGTATCTGAAGTCGCGCGCGAAGCTGATCGACCGCAAGCGTGCCACGCAATTCGACTTCGGCATGCCGAAGGCGGGCGGCACGATCTACATGTCGGTGGCGGACGAGCGCGGCATGATGGTCAGCTTCATCCAGTCGAACTACATGGGCTTCGGCTCGGGCATCGTGGTGCCGGACTCGGGCATTTCGCTGCAGAACCGCGGCTACGGGTTCTCAATGGATCCGAAGTCGGCGAACGTGGTTGAGGGCGGCAAGCGGCCGTTCCATACGATCATCCCCGCGTTCCTCACGCAGCAGGTGGACGGCACACAGGAAGCGGTGATGAGCTTCGGCGTGATGGGCGGCGATATGCAGCCGCAAGGGCATCTGCAATCGATCGTGCGCATGCTCGACTACGGCCAGCAACCGCAGGCCGCCTGCGACGCCCCGCGCTGGAAGGTCAACCGCGACTTCTCGGTCGATGTCGAAGCGACGCTCGATGTGGACACGGTGCGCGCGCTCCAGGGGCTCGGCCATACGATCAAATCGGTCGACGATCCGTATATGGATTTCGGCTCCGGGCAGTACATCTGGAAGCTCGACCGCAACGATCCCGAACGCGGTTATGTCGCCGCGAGCGACACCCGGCGCGATGGACTGGCCGCCGGGTTCTGATCGGGGCGTTCCACCTACACCGCTTGCAACAGGGCACTGAGCGTGCGCGGCGCCGGAGCGAAGAACACCGCGCCGGTGTGCGCAGTCGAGAAATCGAGCAGGCGGTCGTGCATGCCCGGTGGATCGCCGAGGAACATGCGCTCCAGCATCTTTTGCGTCACCCAAAGATGCCTGGAGTAGCCGATGAAGTAGGTCCCATATTCGCCGTGGCCGGGGCGGCCGAAGGGCATGTTGTCGCGCAGGATATCGTGCTCGGTGCCGTCGCCGTCCACGATCGTGGCGAGGGTCTTGTGCGACTTCTGGCCGCTCGCCGCGTCGGGCAATTCCACGTTGCTGACGATCTCCCGGCCGATGATCTGTTCCTGCTCATTCCTGGGAAGCCGAGCCCACGGCTGCATTTGATGCAGATACTTTTGCACTACCACGTAGCTGCCGCCGGCGAACTCCTGATCCTCACTGCCGACCAGCGTTGACGAGCCTATCTCGCGACCGGTCGGGTTGGCTGTGCCATCGACGAAGCCAAGCAGGTCGCGCGAGTCGAAGTAGCGAAAGCCCGCAACCTCATCGGCCAGCGTCACGCTATCGCCCAGTTGGTCCATCAGCAGGCGTTCGAATTCAAAGCAGAGATCCTCGCGCTCGGCCCGGATATGGAAGAAGAGATCGCCGGGCGTGGCCGGTGCCGTGTGCGTTGGACCCTCGATCGGCGTGAAGGGGCGCAGCTCCTTCGGGCGCTTGCCTGTCTGAAAACGGTCCCACAGCGCCGACCCCAAGGCCGTGATGCACGACAGCCGGCCGTTGAGATCGCGAAAGCCGACCGTCTTGATCAGATCGTCGAGACCGTCCAGGACGCCGGCGACGACCTGTAGCGCCTCGCGACCCTCGGCGACCGTCAAGGTGAGAAACACCGCCGCACGCGACAGTGGCGCATCGATGCTTTGCGAATCGATTGGGACTCGGTCCCAACTGCTGTCAGTCATTTGCCTCTCCCAGATATCCGTTAGCGGGCAGTCGCGGCATGATCAAGGGGCGCCACTACGAGCACAAGATGAACCCTGGTTGGCCCGCCGACTTCCCTGAAGGATACACAGCGCCCCGCAATACCTGTGAGAGTGTAGGTCTTCATAAATACCGCTAGCCATGTCGACACGACTGCTAGCGGCTAAGCGCGCGAAAAACCGGACTCCGGGTGGGCCGCGATAAAAACCGGCAAGTCGGTAGTCGGCGGTCTCGCGGGAACCTCGAAGAACATTTCGCAGACCCACCCGCGATGATACGAAGCGTGATTCACGAGATGCATGAACATCGCGCCGCGCGACATCGTCGAACGCTCGCCCGAGATGAACGCGAACGTCAGCTCTTCAGCCAGCGACGCATCGCTTTGTGCATCGGCCCAACGTTCGAACCATGCGTTCACGTCCTGTTGCGCGCGACGCAAGTCGTTCAGCTCGGCGTGCAGGACCACGCTGCGCGTCGTGAAGCCGTGTTCCTTGCGCTCGAGATGCGCCTTCCAGATCAGATCGACCACATAGTTATGATTCAGCGTACCGATCATCGTTTTGAACAACGTCTGCCGCGTCTTGACGACTTCCTCTGGCGCGAGGGCACCGGTGGCGTCGAAAAGCACCGTGTCGGCCCAGCTCTTATAGCGGGAAAGAATGCGGGCGGTTTGCGTATTGATCATGACTCGTTTCCTCGATTATTCATTTGCGTCGTTTAACACGTCGAGCGCCGCGCGGCACGCGCCGGCCAACTGCTCGCGCATCAGGTCCTGGACGTTCGGCGAGCGGTTCACAATGGCATCGCGAATCTTGACCGCCTGCCTGAACGACGCGAGCATGCGGCCGCCGCGCGCCATCGCAATGCGTCGCAGGCGCCGCACAGGTCCGATCAAAGCTGCGTGACTGTCCTGTAGCGTGCGGTTGTCGGCGATCGTCATCACGAGTGTGTAGAAGCGATCTAGCGCATCCACATAACTCGCCGAATCGTCGGCATCGACGCTCGCTTGCATTGCTTCGATCACGTCGTCGAATTGCGCGGTGCCGAGCGCCGTGATGCGCTCCGACGCGAGTTGCACGGCAAGACATTCGAGCGCCGCGCGCACCGTGTAAATCTCCTCGACATCACGCAGCGTCACCGCGCGCACGTACGCGCCGACGCGCGGCAGGACCGTCACCAGTCCCTCGCGTTCCAGTTGAGCGAACGCCTCGCGCATCGGCGTGCGGCTTACGTTCAACTGCTTTGCAACCTGCACTTCCGAAAGGCGGCTGCCCGGCGCGAGCACGCCCTCGACGATCGCCTCGCGCAACGCGGGCACCACCACACCCTCGCTCAATGAGTCGCTCGATGCATGCACCGTGCGCAGGCGCGAGTGATATTTGATCGCGATCTTGTCTAGCGAATGCGCGCCTGCATGAGGCTCTTTCGCGCGCTTGCGCGCGGCGGCGCCGGCAGTCTTGACCACTGTTTTGCTGGAAGGCATTGACACCTCGTCATCATGTGAATACGCTGTATACACATTATACAACAGGAGATGTCATGGATCGCAGTCCATTGCCGCAGCCGGTTTTGATCGAGCGAGCGGGCGACGTGCTGAGCTTCACGCTGAATCGCCCGGACGCGGGTAACGAGATTTCCGGCCCGATGTTCGACGCGATGACAGCGACGTTGCGCAGCGAGGCAGCCGAGCCGACCGCGCGCGTGCTGCGCATCCGTGCGAGCGGCGACGTTTTCTGCACGGGACGCGAGCGCGCCGCGCGCGATGCGGTGTCGATCCGTTCGGAAGTCGCGCGGCTGATCGAACTGAAGCGGCTCGTGCGCGGCACGTCGATGATTGCGATCGCGGAAGTGCAGGGCGATGCACACGGCTTCGGCTTCGGACTGGCGATTCTGTGCGACTTCACGCTGGTCTCGTCGCGCGCGACGCTCGCGTTTCCCGAGATGCGCAAGGGTTTGCCGCCTGCCGCGATCATGGCGTACGCGGGCCGCTACGCTTTGCCGAAGGCGCTCTTTCCGATGGTCCTGTTGGGCGACGCGTTGACGCCCGCGGCCGCGTTGCAGGCGGGGTTGATCACGAAGGTCTGCGAGCCAGCAATGCTGCGCAGCGACGCGGACGCGCTCACCGAGCGCATTCTCGCGCTCGACGACGCGGGCGTGCGCCAGTGCAAGGCATTCTTCCTGGCGGCCGAGGAATGCACGACCGAACAGAACTTCCGCAGCGCGACCGACATGCTGACCGTCGCGAGCCTGCGGCTGATGCAGGGGCGCTGAGCGCAGGTTCTTTCATCGAAGTTCATAGACGGCGAGCGCGAACTTTATCGCGGGACGGCTCGTGTTTGCGCAGAACGCCAGCGGCAACGACCTTAAGCGCCAAGTCCCGTCGACAGCGGTGCATGGGACGGGAGTAAGTGCTTTGCATGGGGCCCGAGTAAGTGCTGAAGCACTAACTCGGGCCGACAGCTGAAGCACTAACTCCCGTCGACAGCGGTGCATGGGACGGGAGTAAGCGCTAAAGCGCTAACTCCCGTCGACAGGAGACAGACATGAACGTTAACGCAGGCCCGCGGCTCGACCGTTTGCCGATGTCGGGATTTCATCGGCGCATCATGTGGCTGATCGGCATCGGCATGTTCTTCGACGGCTTCGACATCTACGTCGCGTCGACGGTGCTCGGCGCCACGCTGAAAACCGGGTTCTCGACAATCGGCCAGAACGCGATTTTCGTGTCGCTGACTTTTCTCGGCATGATGCTCGGCTCGCTCGGCACCGGCTTTCTCGGCGACCGCTTCGGCCGCCGCTTCACGTATCAGGCGAATCTTGCGGTGTTTGGACTCGCCTCGCTCGGCGCAGCGCTCGCACCGAACATGAGCGTGCTGATTGCGTGCCGCTTCGTGATGGGCTTGGGCCTCGGCGCGGAAAACGTCGTCGGCTATTCGACCTTGACCGAATTCGTGCCGCCGCAAAAGCGCGGCAAGCTACAAGGACTGATGGCTGTGTTCGTCGTGTCCGGGTTGCCGGTCGCGGGGCTCATCGGCCTCGCGCTGATTCCGGCGTTCGGCTGGCGCGCGATGTTTGTTCTGGGCGGCTTCGGCGCGCTCGGCGTCTGGTATGCGCGCAAGTCGCTGCCCGAGTCGCCGCGCTGGCTCGACTCGGTCGGCCGTCACGCTGAGGCGGACTCGATCCTGCGACGCATCGAAGACGAAGTCGCGCACGCGCACGGCGGCCAACCGCTGCCGCCGCCAGCCGTTGCGAAAACGCCGAGCCAGGCTGCGGCTGCGCTGTCGTTCGGCTCGCTGTTCAGCGGCGCGATGCTGCAACGGATGATCGTCGGCTGCGTGACGCTCGTCGTCATCAATACGCTGCTGTACGGCTTCGTTACCTGGCTGCCGACGTTCTTCGTGCATCAGGGTTTCAGCATCGCGAAGTCGTTCGGCTTCGCGCTGGTCATGTCGCTCGGCGCGCCAATCGGCTCCGCAATCGGCGCATTGACGGCGGACTCGTGGGGCCGCAAGCCGACCATCATCGGCGCGTCGCTCGCGGCGATCGTGTTCGGCGCGATCTATCCGTTCGTCTCGAATCCGCTGCTGCTGCCCCTCGTCGGCCTGTTGCTGACCATTCCGATCTACGTGCTGGTCGCGCTGCTGTTCGCCATCTACATACCCGAACTCTTTCCGACCGAAGTCCGGCTGCGCGCATCGGGCGTCTGCAACACGCTGGGCCGCGGCGCGACGATCGTGACGCCGTTTATCGTCATCGCGCTGTACGCGCGGCACGGCATTGTCGGCGTACTCGCACTGATGATCGGCCTGCTCGCGATTCAGATCGTCGTCGTCGCGTGGCTCGGCGTCGAGCCGACCGGCCAGCGTCTCGAAGACCTGCAACCCGCCGACCCACAGACACCCGACGCGCTGCGCACCGATGCGCATGCATCGCCCCTGAAGTGAACCACCTGGAATCGATCTCTATGGACACAGTGAACCAGACCCATCTCGATGCACAGCTTTTCATCGACGGCGCATGGACGGACGCCGACACCGGCCGCACGCTCGATATCGTCAATCCCGCGACGGGGGAAGTGATTGGCGCGCTCGCGGCCGCGTCGGAGCAGGATGTGGATCGCGCGGTGCACGCGGGCCATCGCGCGTTCGAAAGCGGCGCGTGGCGCGATATGCCGATCCAGCAACGCGCGCGCGTGCTGAATCGTTTCGCCGATCTGTTCGAAGCGGATCTCGAACAATTTTATCGACTCGAAACATTGAATAACGGCCGGCCGATCTCGGAGACGCGCGCGCAGATTTCGCGTCTGCCGCAGTTCTACCGCTATTTCGCGGCGCTTGCGCTGACGCGCCGCAGCGACGTGATTCCGGTGGAAGGGCCGTACCTGTGCTACACGCAGCGCGTGCCGCTCGGCGTCGTCGCGTTGATGACGTCGTTCAATCATCCGCTGATGATTCTGTCGAAGAGTCTTGCGCCTGCGCTCGCGACCGGCAATAGCGTCGTCATCAAGGCGTCCGAGCAGACGCCGCTAACCACCGTGCGCCTCGTGCGTCTACTGGATGAAGCAGGCGTGCCGAAGGGCGTCGTGAACGTCGTGAACGGCGAAGGGCGCGAAGCGGGCGCGGCGCTTGCGCTGCATCCGCTGATCCGCAAGGTCGTTTTCACGGGCGGCACTGAAGTCGGCCGCTCGATTGGCGAAGCCGCGGCGCGCAGCTTCGCGTTGACGACGCTCGAACTCGGCGGCAAGGGCGCCGTGATCCTGTTCGACGATTTCGACATGGAGCGCGCGGTGAACGGCGCGGCGTTCGCGGCCTTCATCGGCGCGGGACAAACCTGCGTGTGCGGCGCGCGGATTCTGGTGCACAAGTCGATCCATGCGGAGTTTCTCGAACGTTTTCGCGCGAAAGCGGCGGCCATTCGCGTGGGCGATCCCGCCGATGTGAAGACGCAACTCGGGCCGGTGATTTCCGAGCGCTCGCGTCAGCGCATTCTGGCGATGCTGGAGCGTGCGAAGGCAGCGGGCGCGAAGGTGCTGACGGGCGGCGGCGTGCCGTCCAGCCTGAAGCAGGGCTTTTTCATCGAGCCGACTGTGCTGTATGACGTCGATCCGCGTTCGGAGATCGGTCAGGACGAGGTGTTCGGGCCGGTCACCGTCGTCATGCCGTTCGACGATGAGGCGGACGCGATCCGCATCGCCAACGACACGCAGTTCGGTCTCGCCGCTTCCGTGTGGACGCAGGACGTCGCGCGCGCGCATCGCGTGGCGAGCAAGCTCGAATTCGGCATGGTGTGGGTCAACGATCACCATCGGCTCGATCCGGCGTCGCCGTGGGGCGGTTTCAAGAACAGCGGCGTGGGGCGCGAGACGGGTGTCGAATCGTTCGATCAGTTCAGCGAGCCGCGAGCGGTGACGATCAATACAAGCGGCAAAACCATCGACTGGTATGCGGACGATGGCGAACCTAAGCGTCTTAACTGATTCTTCTGGAGTGACGCAAGGGGACTGACTTCGCTCACGGCTGTCGGGTTGGTCGGAGTGAGCTGCGTTTGGACATGCGTGGCATGAGGAAATGGATTGGCTTTGCCGCGCACGAAGGCGCGGCAAAGCAGCAAATTGCAATGGTGCGGCGCTAAGCCGAAAGATCCAACACCGACCACAGGCGCGACGCGAATCCGTGCAGGACGGCGGCGCTGCGTCCAACGCCGTTCATGATCGTTCAATCACCACTTCGAGGTATTCGCTCGGCAGCACGAGCGTCGCGTCGCCGGACCGGTTGCGGCTTTTTATCAATGTCATCAGATCGCCGAGAAGCGCCGCTTGCCGTTCGCCCTCGAGTGCGCCAAATGCCTTGTTCACCGGCCCATAAAACGTGCGGAAAACTTCCACGAAATGTTCGGGCGAGCGGTAACGGAACGTGAAGTGGCGGCTGTTCGCGACGATCTTCCGGGTTTTTCCTTCGAACAGTGTTTCCAGCCGCGCCTTCGTTCCCCACAGCGCCGGTGACGCCACGCCCGCAGGTGGCGGAATGTGCATGGCAATTGTCTTGAACACCTGGCCGATGAAGCTATCCGGCGTCCAGTTCGCGAGGCCGATGCGGCCGCCCGGCTTGCACACACGAGCCAGTTCAGCCGCTGCCTTCGCCTGGTCCGGAGTGAACATCACACCGAACGTCGACATCACGATATCGAACGAGGCGTCCGCGTAGGGCAGCGCTTCCGCGTCCGCTTCCTGAAACTCGACGGATAGACCTTCTGCTTGTGCGCGGGCACGGCCGGCGTCCAGCAGTGAGGCGACGTAATCCGTGGAGGTGACATCGCACCAGCGGCGCGCGGCAGCCAACGTTGCATTGCCGTTGCCTGCTGCAACGTCGAGCACGCGCGAGCCGGCGCGCAGGTCAAGCGCTTCGCATAGAGCTTCTCCGACGATCTGCAGCGTCGTGCCGACGACAGCATAATTGCCGGTCGACCACGCGGCCTGTTGACGGATCTTGACGGCAGCGAAGTCTGCGACGGGTAAAAAAGAAGAATCGACTGCGGACATAAACGACTCCTGAGAACCGGGGCAGCGATGAGTCAATGCTCAGAGTCGCTGCCATTCAGATGACGCCGCGAACTTGCACTGTGAAAAAGCCCGCGCGACGATCGGGCGAATCAAACCAGAACCGCGAGATGCAATGGCTATTCGGCAACGCTGATGCCAGAGCCGCCCATTTCCCCCGGCAGATCCTTCTGCTTGGGCAGACCGTCTTTCATTCGAAGGCGCGACTCCGGGTAATGAACGTGCACACCGGGTTCATAGGGGAAGTCGGCGATAACTGCGGCGTAGACGTCGATCAGTTCGAGCCCGGGATGTTCGGTAAACAGATGGCCGCCGCATGACTTGCACCACTTGCGGTAGCTATGGGCTGTCTTGTTGTAAGTGCCAATATCATCGGCGCCGCGAGTAACGTGCAGCGCCTCGGGCTTCCACAGCGTGAACGCATTGACGGGCGCTCCCGACCAGCTTCGGCACGACTCACAATGGCAATAGCCCATACCCGCAGGCTCCCCGCTTACCGTGAATTGCACGGTGCCGCAAAAGCATTGACCGCGATAAGTCTCTGCGTTACTCATGTCGTTCTCCTGATGGTGGAAGGCGGCGCTCTATCGTTCGTTGTTGCGGATTCGCGTGAGTGCTAGTATCGGGACGCAAGCCATATCGGTGAATGACCGGTCGTCCAGATATTTTGCGCAGGACGCCGAAACTGATGGACGACGTCATGGATGCTCTTTCCGACGTACTTCGCCTCGTGCATCTGAGCGGAGCGGTGTATCTAAGCGCCGACTTCACTGCACCGTGGTGTGTTTTCGGCGAGGCGACGCGGGAGTTGTGCGTATCGTTTTTGCCGCGCGCGGAGCGCATCGTCTCCTATCACCTCATCACAGAAGGAAGCTGTCGGGCACGGCTCGTCGACGACCCGTCTTCCGCTATCTGCGTCGATGCCGGAGAACTTCTCGTCGTGCCGCAGGGCGAAGCGCATCTAATGGGCAGTTCGGTCGAACTCGAACCGGCGCCCTCTCATCAGATGCTGTCGCAGTATCTGGAAACCGCGCCGGGCGACGTGATCAGGTTGAGCTACGGCGGAGGCGGCGCGAAAACGCGGCTCATTTGCGGCTTCCTCGCCTGCGACGATACGCTGACCAATCCGGTGCTATCGGCATTGCCTCGTATGTTCAAGATCGACATGCGCAACGACGCGAGATCCGCGTGGCTGGAGTCGTCGTTGAAACTCGCGGCTCTCGAAGCAGCCGAATTGCGCGTAGGCAGCGCGATCGTACTCGGACGTTTGTCCGAACTGCTTTTCGTGGAGGCGGTACGGCGTTGTGTCGATTCGCTGCCTGCGGACCGCAAAGGATGGCTGGCCGGCGTCAGCGATCGCTTCGTGGGACGATCGCTCGCGTTAATGCACGCGCAACCGGCGCATGGTTGGACCGTCGATGAACTTGCCCGCAAAGCGGGCCTCTCGCGTTCGGCGCTGGCACAGCGCTTTACTCAATTGCTCGGCCAGCCACCGATGCAATATCTGGCGCGCTGGCGTCTGCAAATTGCGGCACAGGCGTTACGTGACGGAGCGCAGTCACTTACGGCTATTGCGGAGAGGGTGGGCTATGAGTCGGAGGCGGCGTTCAATCGCGCATTCAAGCGGGAATTCGGCTTGCCGCCCGCCAGTTGGCGACGCAGCCACTTGACGACGGACGGCCACGATTCGTTGTCCGACGCGCCCGATGCGCGTTTTCTCTCAGGCGAATGTTCGACCGAGGTCGGCTGCAAGACGGGCGTCGGCGGAATCTCGCCGCTATAAGCCGGTTACTGGCCACGCGGTTCATCATGCAGATCGGCAAGCTGTTCGCCGCCGTCAGAACTTATGCGTCATTCCGACGATAGCACCGCGCGCATAAGCGCCGGGTTCAACCGCGATGCCCGAATACTGCGTGCCGTCGAGCGTGTATTGCGCCTGATGGCGGTTCTGGATCAGCCCCGCAGCGGTGTACAGGATCGTCGACTTCGACAGATAGTATTCGTAGATCAGACCGACCTGCTGCGCGTTGTTGCCCTGGCCCGTGCGGTCGTGCGCATAACCGTACATCACTGAAAAGCGGTTGAACGGATTGAATAGATAGGCGCCCGAAGCTTCGTAGATGTCGCGCTTCTCGCTGTGATCGCTCTGACGCTCCGTTTGATACGCCAGATAGAAGCGCGCGGCGCCGAGCCGATAAGACGCCGCCGCGCGGAAGATTTTTTGCACGGACGTTCCCGTCGCATTCGCCGACGACTCATAGCCGGCCCCCACATGAATCGGCCCGTGCACATAGCGCGCGACCACGTTATAGAAGCGCAGCCCGTTGGACGGGCTGGTTGTCTGATCGCGCAGCGAGACCATGCCCTGAACCGTCAGCCCGCGGAAGTCCGGCAGAAAGTACGCGATTGCGTTGCTCGCGCGCACGGACGCGTCGGTAAAGTTGTTGATCGGCGATGCGAAGCTTTTGACCGCGGTCGGGTCTACTTCGCCGTTCAGGAACAGATATTCGGGCTTCTTCTGCCGCCCAAAGCGCAATTCGCCGAAACGCCCCGATACGCCGATCCACGCAAGCCGGTTGAACGACGCGGTCGGGTCGGTCGCCGCACCGGTCACGCCTGAAAAGCCCTGCTCGAGCTGGAAGTTGACGTGCACGCCGCCGCCAATGTCTTCGTGACCCATCAGCCCATACACGGTCGCGAAGAGTCCGCTCGATACCGCGCGTACCGCGCCTCCCGCACCGCCGTTCTGATATTCGATGCCGTTATCGACAACGCCATAAAGCGTCACCGACGACTGCGCATAAGCGCCGTTAAATGCACATGCCGATGCAACGGCCAATAGCGAATAGGCCAGCTTCTTCATTCTGTCTCCGGGACTGTTTCTTTTGGTGTGCCGCGAAAAGCGAGAACGCAGAATAGGGGATCGCCGCGCGTACGTCCCTGCACAAAATCCAGATTCACCGGCACTTTTCAAATGCCGATCGACGCTCGCGCGCTGACAAAAAAAGTGCCATTGAAAGTGACTTTTGTGTAGGGACGCGAGCCTCTTCCTCAAATATGCTGGGTCCGTCGAAACGATGCGCCCGGCGCCGGTGTGTTCCGCCGGTGCCGGCGGCGAATACTCCCAAGGAGAGGAAGTTGACAAGGAAAGTCCCGCTCAAGATTGCAATTGCTGAGCACCCGCACACCTCGGCCATCCGTGACGGTTCCATTCCCATTGAAGGCGTGGACGCGGAATTCATCACGGTCAAGCCGCAGATCGGCGCGTTTCGCCGGATGGTCCGCGATGTCGAGTTCGATGTCTGCGAACTTGCGCCGACCACCTACATCATCGCCCGCGCTTATGGCGCGCCTTTTGTCGCGCTGCCGGTGTTCGTCGTGCGGCGCTTTCACCACGGCGGGCTGCTCGTGCGCCCCGACGCAGGCATCAAGACGCCTAAGGACCTCGAAGGCAAGAAGGTCGGCGTGCGCGCCTATTCGGTGACGACCGGCGTGTGGACGCGTCAGGTGCTGATCGACGAATTCGGGCTCGATTCGTCGAAGGTGACGTGGGTTGTCGACGACGAAGAGCACGTGACGCAACTGAAGCTGCCGCCGAATGTGGTTCACGCGCCGGCCAACAGTTCGCTATCCGAAATGATGGAGAAGGGCGAACTGGCGGCGGGCTTTGCGGCTGCCGCGGGCATCGGCCGCACCGGCGCGCCGACGGGCGGCTGGCAGGAAGTCGAGGCCGACTATCCCGACCTGCTGCCGAACGCGGCCGAGCTCGAAACGGAGTACTACGCGCGCACCGGCGTCTATCCGATGCACGGCACGATCGTCGTCAAGGATTCGGTGCTGGCCGAGCACCCGTGGATCGCGCGCTCGCTGTTCGATGCCTTCGCGCAGGCGAAGCGGGAATGGCTCGCGCGGCTCGATGCCGGCGAAGCCACGAGCGCGAGCGACAGGAAATACATCGAGTTGCGCAAGATCGTCGGACATGACCCGCTGCCTTACGGTCTCGCCGAAAACCTCAAGACGATTCAGGCGCTCGAAGCGACGGCGTTCAGGCAGGGCCTCACGCCGCGGCGCATGTCCATCGACGAGCTGTTCGTCGATCCGCTCGCACGCTGAGCGCACGCAAGTTAGAGAGAAAACATGATTATCGATTGCCACGGTCACTTCACGACCGTACCCGCATCATTTCGCAACTGGCGCGCAAAGCAGGTCGAATTCGCGAACGATCCCGCTAACGCGCCGTCGCGCGCCGACGCTTATGTCACCGACGACCAGATTCGCGAGGCCATCGGCAACGGGCAACTGAAACTGCAGCGCGAGCGCGGCAGCGACCTCACGCTGTTCTCGCCGATTGCCGGTCTGATGAGCCACCACCTGGGCAACGAGCGGACGAGCCTCGAATGGGCCGAAGTATCGAACGACCTCGTGTATCGCGTGACGGAACTGTACCCCGACAATTTCGCGCCGGTGTGCCAGTTGCCGCAGTCGCCGGGCGCGGCGCCGGCCAACTCGGTTCCCGAGTTGCGCCGCTGCGTCGAGCAACTGGGCTTTGTTGGCTGCAATCTGAATCCCGACGCGAGCGGCGGCTACTGGACCGGCAAACCGATGAGCGACCGCGAATGGTATCCGCTCTATGAAGCGCTGGTCGATCTCGACGTGCCCGCGATGATCCACGTCGCCGCGTCGTGCAATCCGTGTTTTCACGGCACGGGCGCGCATTACCTGAACGCGGATACGTCTGTCTTCATGCAACTGCTTCAGTCGGATCTGTTCAAGGACTTCCCGACGCTGCGCCTCGTGATTCCGCACGGCGGCGGCGCGGTGCCTTACCACTGGGGACGTTATCGCGGCATGTCGCTGGAAATGCGCGAGCGTCCGCTGGAAGGGCTGCTTGAGAACATCTTCTTCGATTCGTGCGTGTATCACCAGCCGGGCGTCGAATTGCTGACCAAGGTCGTGCCGGTCGACAACGTGCTGTTCGGCTCGGAGATGATCGGCGCGGTGCGCGGCAAGGACCCGTCCACCGGCCAGTACTTCGACGACACGAAGCGCTATATCGACGCCTGCCCGGCGCTCTCGGACGAAGACCGCTACAAGATCTTCGAAGGCAATGCGCGGCGCGTCTATCCGCGTCTCGACGCGCGCCTGAAGGCTCGCGGCAAGTGATGCCGGCGCGAGCCGCTGCAACTCAACACATCGCGCACCTGAGCACGCACCTGAGCACGCACATAAGCATGCACATAGACAGGCACACAGAAAAGCACAGAGACACTCATGACATTTTCAATCGTTGATATTCACCCGCACATCATTTCCGACGACGAAAGCCGCTACCCGCCGGCGCCGTTGTTCGGCAAGCGCTCGGACTGGTCGAAAGAGCGGCCCACGACGGTCGAGACGCTGATCGCGGCAATGGACGAAGCCGGCGTCGCGAGAGCCGCTGTGGTCCATTCGTCGACGACGTATGGCTTCGACAACAGCTACGTGGTGGACGGCTGCGCGAAATACGCGGAGCGTCTCGTGGCCGTCGGTTCCGTGGACGTATTGCAGGCCGATGCGCCGCAAGTCATTCGCGGCTGGGCAGAGCGCGGCCTCGCGGGCCTGCGCCTCTTCACGGGCGGCAGCACGAAGGACTTCGATCCAAGCGAACTCGACGACCCGCGCTCGTTTCCCGCGTGGGAACTGTGCGGCGAACTCGGGCTGCCGATGTGCATCCAGACCGGGCCGATCGGTTTGCCGCAAGTCACGGCGCTCGCGCGGCGCTTTCCGAACGTGCGGATCGTGCTCGACCATCTGGCGCGTCCCGAAGTCGCCGACGGTGCGCCGTATGCAAAAGCGCAGAGCCTCTTCGATCTGGCGGAGCTGCCGAACATCTACCTGAAGCTCACGCCGCGCATTTTCGGCGATGTGAAAAAGGACCAGGCGAGCGCCGAAACTTTTTTCCCGCGTGTCGTCGACGCATTCGGCGCGCAGCGGCTCGCGTGGGGTTCGAACTATCCGACCTCGCCGGGCACGCTCGCCGACATTCTCGCGACCGCGCAAGCCGGCCTCGCCTGCCTGAGCGAAGCGGATCGCGCGTGGATCTTCGGCGACACCGCACGGCGGCTGTATCCCGCCTTGGCCTGAGCAAGCCTCACACAAACCAACGAGAAAACAGAAGATGGAGACAAGCAGATCTGAACGACAGGCAGGCGTGAGCCGGTGGGCCGTGCTCGCACTCCTTGCGCTCGGCGTGTTGATTTCGTTCGTCGACCGCACCAGCATTTCGTCGACGCTCGCCGACGCGAACTTCATCCGGCACTTCGCGCTCACCAATGTGGATCGCGGCTGGATCAACGCGGCGTTCTTCTGGTCGTACGGCGCGTTCCAGATTCCGATGGGCTGGGTCGCCGACCGCTACGGCGTGAAGTGGCCGTATGCGATCAGCTTCGCGTTGTGGTGCGTCGCCACCGCGATGATGGGCGCGGTCACGGCGCTCGCGAGCCTCGTCGTGATGCGTCTTGTCATCGGGATGGCCGAGGCGATTGTGATTCCGGCGAGCTACCGCTGGATTCGCAACAACTTCGACGAGAGCCAGAACGGTCTCGCGGTCGGGCTGCTGGCGATGGGCAACAAGTTCGGCCCGGCATTGGGCGCGCCGGTCGGCGCATGGTTCATCGTCCACTATTCGTGGCAGGTGATGTTCGTCGCCACGGGCCTCGTCGGGCTTATCTGGCTCGCGCCCTGGCTGCTGCTCGCGCGCAACGATCTGCCGGACAAGGCGCAGCTCGCGGCGGCGAACCGGCGCGCGCGCATGGTGAGTCTCGGCAGCATCGTGTCGAGCCCGGTGGTGTGGGGCGGTTTGATCACCAACTTCTGCTACGGCTATTTCACGTTTTACTGCATGACGTGGATGCCCGCGTATCTGGTCGAGCAGCGTCACCTGTCGCTGTCCAAGTCGGGGCTTTTCACTTTCTTCAGCTTTGCCGGCATCGCGATCGTCGCGGCGCTCGCGGGATGGGCGGCGGACCGGATCATCGCAAGAGGGCACAACGCGATTCTCGTGCGCAAGGTGTTCACCATCACCGGCTTTGTCGGCGGGTGCACGGTGCTGCTCGGCGCGTATGCGCAGACGCTCGACATGGCGCTCTTCTGGAATGTGCTGTCGCTCTCGCTGCTTGGCCTCGTGACGGCGAACAACCTGGTGCTGTCGCGGCTCTCCCTGATTCCGAAGCAGGCGATCGGACTCGTCACGGGCGTACAGCAGGTCGCGACGAGTCTCGCGGGCGGCGTGACGGCGAGCCTGTCCGGATGGCTGCTGCATGTGAGCGGAAGCTATGACCTGCCGATGATGGTGATCCTCGTCTTCCTCGCGATTGGAGCGCTCGCCACGGCGATTCTTTATCGCCCCGAATGGGCGCCGAAGGTCACGGAAATGCAGCCTGCGCTGCGCGAGGCGTAGCACGCACGCCGGCGCCGTCGAGACCAATGTTGAAACACTAATTCACTGAGAAACCTTACATGGCGAAGATTGTATTCGGGATGGCAGTGCCGCATAGCGGCATGCTGGGTCAGGCACCGGAGGACTGGCTAAAGAACGGTGAGCGCGACCGTAGCAATCCGGAGCTGTGGTATCGCAATCGGACCTGGACTTATGCGGAGCTGGAAGCGCATCGCGAAGCGGCGTTCGAGAAGTTCCTGACGCTCGAGGAGCGCACCGCGCGCGCCGCGCGCTGCCGCGCCGCGCTCGACGTCATGGCCGCCGCGTATCGCGACGCGAACATCGACGTCGCGATCATTCTCGGCAAGGATCAAAAAGAGATCTTTACGCACTGCTCGCCGTCCATCGCCATCTACAGCGGCGAGCAAGTGCATAACGGCCCGCCGCAGCGCTCCGTTTATGCACCGGACCACCACGTTACGCACCAGTGTCATCCAAAGCTGGCCAGTTATCTGATCGGGCACTTCCAGCGCGAAGGCTTCGATCTCACCGATCTGTTTGCGTGGCCCGACAACGTGTGGATGAAGCCATTGCCGGCGTATCCGGTCGTGCCGCATGCGTACAGCTTCGTCTACCACCAGATCATGGGCGACGAACCGCCGCCGCATGTGCCGATCATCATGAACTGCTTTTATCCGCCGACGCAGCCGTCCATGTCGCGCTGCATCGAGTTCGGAGCGGTACTGCGCGACGCGATCGACGCGTGGCCGGAGGATGTGCGAGTCGGCATCTTTGCATCCGGCGGTCTCTCGCATTTCGTCAACGACGAGGAATTCGACCGCCGCATCATGAAGATGCTCGCCGACTACGACTACGAAGGTCTCGCCGCGGTGGACAACCGTTCGTATCAGTCGGGCACTTCCGAAATCAAGCTTTACGTGAGCGTGATGAAGGCCGTGCAGGAAACGCGCGCCAGCATGACGCTCGTCGACTATGTGCCGTGCTGGCGTACGCCGGCCGGCACCGGCGAAGGCATGGGCTTCATGTACTGGAAGGCCGACGAATGAGCCGCGCCCAACTCAAGTTCATGCATCCACGCCTGCCCCTCTTCATCCTGAGATAAAGACCATGAGCGACCCGCGACTCAACAGCATCATCCGCGCATTCGAATCCGGCAAGCCCGCTTTTGCCGCGTTCTCGAAGCTCGACAAGCAGACCGCCATCGAGATGAGCGATGCGCCGTACGACGGCATCGTCTTCGAAATGGAGCACAACCCGTACGACGTGACCGCGCTCGGCGACGCGTTGCAATACATGCTCAGCCGCAAGCAGATCGCCGAGTCGGGCTCGGTAGCGCCGCGTGTGACGCCGATCGCGCGCATTCCTGCCAACGGCGCCGAAATGAATCAGGCGTTCGCGAAGCAGGTGCTCGACCGCGGCGCTTACGGCGTGATCTGGCCGCATGTGGCGACAGTCGAGCAGGCATACAACGCGGTCGCGTCGTGCCGGTATGCGCGGCCTAAAAGCGCGCCCTTGTATGAGCCGAAGGGCGTGCGCGGCGACGGCCCGGCCAACGCGGCGCGTTACTGGGGTTTGAGCATGGCCGATTACTACCGCAAGGCCGACGTGTGGCCGCTTGCGCCGCAAGGAGAAATTCTCGTCGGACTGATGTGCGAGAGCACCGAGGCGATCGAAAACCTCGACGACATTCTGTCGAACGTGCCGGGCATCGGCTTCATTCTGATCGGCGAGGGCGACCTTAGCCAGGAGCTCGGCTATCCCCGCGACTATGAGCACCCGGTGGTGGTCGACGCGATGCGCAAGATCGTCGAAACGTGCCGCAAGCACAACGTGGTGGTCGGCAATCCGCACGTGAACGCGAAGAACCACAAACGCCTGCTCGAAGAGGGATATCGCTTTCTGATGTCGGCGCCGTTGCGCAGCTATGGCGTGGTCGGCATGGCGCGCGAGATGGCGGGGTATTGAACCGGATTCATTCAAGCACAGGAAAGAAGCGCAATGACAACGACGTTTACCGAGCGGTCCGCGGACGTGCCCGCCTTACGCACGAATCTGGCCACTTATCCGGTCACGAAGGCGATGAAGGAAGGACGCGTCGCCTCGGACCTCGTCAAGCTCGACTACTGCGGACCCACGCCGGCGCACAACGGCTTCAAGGCGATGGTGCGCGAGAACGCGTTCGACGCCGGCGAACTCGCGATCGTCACGTTCCTGCAGGCCAAGGCTTACGGCAAGCCCTATGTGTTGTTGCCGACGCCGATTTCGGGGCGCTTCCAGCATCACTGCGCGGGCTACAACATCGAGTTCGGCCAGTTCGATCCGAAGGACATAGAAGGCAGGAAAGTCGGCGTTCGCACTTATACGCAGACAACGGCGCTGTGGATTCGCGGCATTTTGCGCCACGAATATGGCGTCGATCTTGACAAGGTCACGTGGATGACGCTCGGCGACGGCCATCTCGCCGAGTACCGCGATCCGAATAACTGCGAACGTTTGCCCGCCGGTTCGTCGATCCCGCAGATGATGCTCGACGGCGAACTCGCCGCCGCGCTGCTCGGCGAGGACATGCCCAAAGACCAACGCCTACGCACGCTGGTGCCTAACGCGCAGGCCGCGGCCAAAGACTGGTTCGCGCGCGAAGGCGTGGTGCCTATCAACCACATGTTCGTCGTGCACGAGGACATTTCGAAGAAGCGTCCGGACATTGTGCGCGAACTGTACCGGATGATCGTGGAGAGCCGCACGCAGACCGAAGGCGGTGTGCCCGCCGTGTTTCCGCCTATTGGACTCGAGGAGAACCGCAAGGGCATTCAGTTGGCAATCGACTGGGCGCTCGATCAGAAGATCATTCCGCATCGGCTTTCGGTGGATGAACTGTTCGACGACGTGACCGGCAGCCTCGGCTGAATCGTGCCCGGAAAGCAGGAGCGAACGGAGGTATCGAGGAAATAAAACCGCTTGATCATAAAACTCATGGAGGCATTCGCTGTGTATCTCACTTCGTCCTTAAAGAAGCTTCTCGCGTGCATCGCCATCGGGGCTGTCTCGGTTTCCGCTTCGGTTTCGCTTGCCGTTGCGGGCACCGCGGGCACGGCGCCGAAAGGAACCTTGTTCCTGAACCGCGTCGGCCCCGTCAGTTCAGAGTTGTACATATCGAATGCCGACGGTACTGGCGAACGCAAGCTCATTCCGAGTACTGGCTTCGACTATCACGCGTCCTTTTCGAAAGACGGCCAGTGGCTTGTGTTCACGTCCGAGCGCGACGGCGCTGGTCAATCGAATCTGTATCGCGTGAAAGTGGACGGCACCGGTCTCGAGCGGCTAACCGATCACATTGCCGTCGACGATGCGGCCGTCTTCTCGCCGACGGACCCGAACGTGATCGCGTTCGTCTCGTCGCGCCGCGGCAACGACGGCTTCGGCACGACCAACGTGTGGACGCTGAACCTATCGACGGGCGCATTGAACAACGTGACGGGCTCGCTCGGTTTCGATCCGACGCGCCCGCATGGTTACTTCAGGCCGTCATGGTCGCCGGACGGCAAATGGCTTGCGTTGTCTTCGGATACCGGCTCGGATTGGCGCGGCCACAATCTGCCGACCGGCTGGGAGCGTACGCAGGAAAGCAGCATCTATATTGTCCGGCCAGACGGTTCCGGCTGGAAGAAAATTGCCGGCGTTTCCGGCTATGACGAGGGTTCGCCGTCGTGGTCGCCAGATGGCAAGCGCGTGGTGTTCTATGAAACGCCGGTGGAATCGACATGGGGCGCGCACCGTCCCGAGTCGATCAACTCGGTGAGCTCGCAACTGGTGTCTGTGGATATAACGAGCCTTTCACGAACGACGCTCACCTCCACGGCGGGCTTCAAGGTCTTTCCGCAATATCTGAATGCGGCCACCGTCGCGTATCACGTCAAGGGCGGCTCGACCGAAGGGCTTTATACAACGGCAGGTACTTTCCACTCGACAGCCAATACGGGTATCCGCTCGCCGCGTTATTCGCCCGACGGCACGAAGCTGGTCTACGAAAAAGTCGCGTTTAGTCCCGCACGCGCCAATGGCACGCCGCTCTTCAGTTTCGACCCCGCATGGAAGTACACGTATCTGGATGTATTCCCGCAATTGTCGAGGGATCGCGCGAAGCTCGTTTATACGGAGAAGGCAATTAATTCGTCGATTGCCGTTGCAAATCCCAATCTGTCCGGTTACACGCGCATTTACGATCCGGCCACGAGCGGCCTCGACCCCGCTGCCATCGCTCAGGGTCTCGCCGGCGCATTTCAACCGGCCTGGTCGCCCGATCGGCAGTGGGTCGCTTTCGGCGTGGGCAACTGGTTTTTCACGCGCAGTACCGGCCCCGCGCAGATCATGCGTATCAGGGCCGATGGCAGCATGAACGGCCAGGCTGAAGCATTGACAGACGGCTCCATCAATTCGGGTTTTCCGAGCTACTCGCCGGACGGGAAGAAACTCGTGTACCGGGTGTGGAGCGACGCGGTTCAGGGGCTGCGCATTCTCGACCTGGCCACGCGCAGCACGACTGTGTTGACGAGCGGCGCCGACAATCTGCCGGGCTGGTCGCCGGACGGCAGCAGGATCGTGTTCACGCGCAAGCAGATCGACGCCACGAATCCAAACCGGTTCAACTACGACGTGTTCACGATCCGACCGGACGGCACGGGCCTCACACGGCTCACGACCGACGGCTCGAATCAGGGGCACGCCGTATGGACGTGGGACGGCCGCATCGCGTATAGCTCGGGAACGTACGGCTTTCGCGACGAACTCGCGCTCTACGACAACAGCTTCCAGCCCGACGGCCAGAACTGGGTGATGAATGCGGACGGCAGCAATCAGCGGCCGATCACGGATACGCTGTGGGAAGAAGCGATGCCGCTATACATTCCGACGCTGTGAGCATGGAGACGAATCAGTTGACGCACAGACGCGCGGGCGCAGAAAACCCCTGGGGCATCCTCGTGCTTCTCGCGCTAGGTCTGCTGATTTCTTTTGTCGATCGCACGAGCCTTTCGGCTGCGCTCGCGGACAAAAGCTTTGTCCGGCACTTTGCGCTGACGAGCATCGAGCGCGGCTGGCTCAATTCCGCCGTCTTCTGGTCTTATGGCCTGTTTCAGATGCCGATGGGCTGGCTCGTCGATCGCTATGGCGTGAAGTGGCCGTATTCCGTGTGCTTCGTGCTGTGGTGTCTGGCAGCCGCGGCCACCGGCATGGTGACGACATTGTCGGCGCTGATCGTGATGCGTCTGCTTATCGGCGTTGCGGAAGCGGTGGTGGTGCCGGCCACCTATCGCTACCTCGCGAACAACTTCGCGGAAACGCAGAAAGGCACTGCATTAGGCATCTTTTCGATTGGCGGCAAGATGGGGCCCGCACTCGGTGCGCCTATCGCGGCGTGGATGATCGTCGGATATTCGTGGCAACTGATGTTCATTGCAACAGGACTTGTCGGACTCATCTGGTTGCTGCCCTGGCTGCTGATGGTGCGAAACGATTACCCGTCGCGCGATGAACTCGCGGCGGCCATGCATCGGGCCGCTTCGGTGCCTCTGCGTAATCTGCTGGCGAGCCCTGTCGTATGGGGCGGGCTCGTCAACAATTTCTGCTACAGCTACTTCGCGTTCTACTGCATGACATGGATGCCTGCCTATCTGGTGGAACAGCGCGGGCTTTCGCTGGAGAAGTCGGGCGTTTATACGTTTTTTAGCTTTGCGGGGATCGCGGTCGTGGCGGCGCTCGCGGGGTTCGCCGCAGACAGAATAATCGCGCGCGGACACGACGCCGTGTTCGTGCGCAAATGCTTTATCGTGGCGGGTTTTATCGGCGGCACGACGGTTCTGCTCGGCGCCTATGCGCGCACCGCGGACATGGCGCTCTTCTGGAACGTAGCGTCGCTGTCGCTGCTGGGGCTCGTCACGGCGAACAATCTCGCGCTGTGCAAACTGACGTTGATTCCAACTCAGGCCGTCGGCTTGAACACCGGGCTACAGCAGGTCGCGACCAGCCTGGCGGGAGGCGTATCGGCGAGTCTTTCGGGCTGGCTTCTGCACGTTGGCGGAAGCTACGAACTGCCGATGATGGCGATTTTTATCTTCCTGTTAATGGGCGCGGCGAGCACCGTCATTCTGCTTCGCCGCGAATGGGCGCCAAAGATCAACGAGGTCGACGAGGCGCTTTCGCTCGAGCCAGTACTACCCAAAAAATGCCAGTGAAACTGACTTTTGTGTAGGGACGCGCCACCGCTCATTCAATACGCTTGATAGCGCACAGCGACCGTAGCGGCCGTAGCGACCCTGGCGGCCGGGATCAGGCTCGCACAAACAAACTATAAACAGGAGACGAAATGAAAAAGACCATCATGGGTTTATCCGTGATTGCATCGGCATGCGCTTTCAATTCTGCATACGCGCAGTCGTCGGTCACGCTGTACGGGGTTATCGACAACGGCATCGAATACCGGAATTCCGCTGCGGGAACGGTTCTTCGCGCGGTGTCCGGTGGACTGTTCGCAAGCCGGTATGGCTTGAAGGGCAGTGAAGACATAGGTGGCGGTCTGCACGTCAATTTCCAGTTGGAGCAGGGCTTCTCCGGCGTGACAGGCGCGGCTTCAAATTCGGCCGCCGCTTTTAACCGGCAGGCGTGGGTCGGTCTATCCGGCGCATTCGGCGAGACGCGCTTTGGCCTGCAAAACACGCCTCAGTACATCTTTATCAACCCCGAGCTCGACCCTGTGGCGGTCATGAGCATTGGCTCGCCAATGAATAACTTCAACAGCCTGACCGTGCGCGTGAACAACGCGATTTCTTATTTCACGCCGACGGTGTACGGCCTGAGCGCGCAGTTCATGGTGGCAATGCGCGATTCCACCACGAAGCCGACCAACGGATTCCAGTTCTATAACGCGGCGCTTCGCTACGAGAACGGACCTTTTCGCATCGCCGCAGGCTACGAGCAGGCGGCAAACGCCGCGGGAACGTCCACACTCAAACTGTTCAACGCGGGGGCGTCTGTCGGTGTAGGGGCCGCGCGGTTCTATCTGGCGTACCACACCGAACACCAGACCGATAACAGTATCAAACGCGATGTGTATGAGGCATCCGGTTCTTATGCATTCAGTCCGGCCGCGCAGTTTTCAGTCATGTATGGCTATGCGCATGACCGGACCGGGCAGGGCAATAATGCGCAGCAGGTCGGTCTGACGTACGCCTATTCACTGTCGAAACGCACGACGCTGTACGGCTCCGCAGGCTTTATCCAGAACCGCAATCAGGCGCGCTTCACGCTCAACGGCACCGGCTATACGGGCCTTGCCGTCGCGCCGGGTGCCGACACGCGCGGCGCGATTATCGGCATGGTGCATCGATTCTGATCGCCGCCGCGCTGCGCGTTCGGGTAAATAGCAGGGCGCGTGCTGTTCGAAGATGTGCAAAAATCTACGGCGCTCTCGTGGGTTTTTTCCGCTGTTAGCGCTGCTGCAAACTCGCGCATGCGCACCGCAATTCGTGCCGCGTCCATCTTCTCACGCACTTCGCGGTTCCACTCGCCATACGCCACGAGCAGCATGCGGTTATCCGCATCGCGCTGCCCGATGGCTCGCGAAACCGGAATGCTGATAGTGGGCGCGTGAATCAATAGGCGCGTGAATCCGTAGCGGCCAAGGAGACTTTATGACAAACAGTGCGTCGGCAAAGTATCAAACGCGGTCCGGTTCCAAGGCGAAGCTGACAACTGTTCCGAAGGTTCGTCTGTACGTTGAGCGCCCTGAAGAACGGGACTGGTTCGTGCACGTTGGACATGTCACCGAACGAGGCCGCTGGCGAACCGAGCCTCACGCACATCCGGCCTACGGGCAAGTGATATTCGTGCGCAATGGGCGCGGCGTGATGAATCTCGAAGGCAGCAGCGTGCCGTTCGAAGGGCCGTGCGCATTGCTGTTGCCGACCGAGTGCGTGCATGGTCTCGACTATGAAGTCGATGCCGACCGCTGGGTCGTCACGATCGAGGTCGCCTATCTGGCGCAGGTGAACGCCAGGCTTCACGAATTCATCGCACTGTGGGCTGCGCCGCGCGTGATTCCGCTTGCCCATTCCGCAGAAGCGGGAATGGAGTTCTGCAGCTTGATCCACAGCCTGAAGGAAGAAGTGGAATCGGATGCGACCGGCCATGTGGTCGGCACCGAAGCGCTGCTCACCATGCTTTTGCTCAAGCTGGTTCGCGAGGCGCGCCTCGATGCGGCGCACGAAAGCTCGACTCGCAACGACATTCGGCTCGTCGAACGTTTTCGCAAGCTGATCGATGAACACTTCCGCGAGAATCTGCCGCTGCAGGACTATGCATCGATGATGGCGGTGTCTCTCGTGCAACTGCGTGCAGCGTGCGCGTCGGCGACTGAGCAAAGCCCGACCAAGATGATCCACGCCCGCATCATTACGGAGGCGAAACGCAATCTGATCTTCGGCGACATGTCGGTGGAGCAGATTGCTTTTGGCCTCGGTTTCGCCGATGCCGCGTATTTCACGCGCTTCTTTCGCAGGGAAGTCGGTCAGGCACCCAGCCAGTTTCGCGTGGCCGCGCGGCAGCAGCCTCATCGCAAGGCTTCGTCACAGTAAGCGCCTGGACAACGCAGCGCGTGCAGCGAAAAATGCCGGCGAATCGTGCTTTTATGCAGGGACGTACCGCGGTGAATCGAATAGTCTGGAAACATCTCTAGTTCACTCAGGTCTCCAGATTCGTCGCCCATGACCCAGCCTTTAACGAGAATCAGGCGTACCCAATACGTTAAAACCGGCGCGTTCGCTGTACTGATGTCGCTCGCGGCGGCATTGAGTGCGTGCAGCAGTGCGGGCACATCGTCGCAAGACGCGCGCACGGAACTCGTGTACATCGGCACGCAGGACCGCCAGATTCACGCCATGCGCTTCGATACGTCCACGGGCCGCCTCACGACGATCGGCAAGGTCGCCGAGGGGCCGCGCTCCACATGGGTCGCCGCGCATCCGGCTTTGCCGGTGCTCTACGCGGTCGACGACGACAACGCGAAAGAAGGGCGCGTGATCGCCTACGCGGTGAATCGCTCGAACGGCGCGCTCGCCAGGATCAACGAGGTTGCGACGAGAGGCAGCGGCACCACGAACCTGTACCTGGACATCCCGTCGATGACGTTGCTCGCTGCGAACTACGGCGGCGGTTCGGTATCGAGCATCGCGGTCAATGACGATGGAAGCCTGGGCGCGGTCGTCAGCACGGTTAAGGAGACCGGTTCGGGCCCGAACCGCAGGCAGGCAAGCGCGCATGCGCATAGCGCGGCAGTCGATCCCTCGGGGCGGTATGCACTTGTTCCCGACCTCGGCGCCGATCGCGTGTTCGTCTACGGCTTTGACCGCGCGGCGCACGCGCTCGTGGCCGACGACGCCACTCCTCCGCGATCGTTCGCTGCGCCGCCGGGCAGCGGGCCGCGTCATATCGCATTCGGCGCGAACGGTCAGTTTGTCTATGTGATCAGCGAATTGTCCGCGCAGGTGCTGGTGTTTCGCTGGGACGCACCGCAAGGGCGCTTGACGCTGCGGCAGTCGTTGCCGGTCAGCGGCGCAAACTTCAAGGGCACGCCGAGCGGAGCGGAAATCGCGGTCAGCGGCGACGGACGCTTCGTGTACGCCGAAAATCGCGCGGAGAATCTGCTCGCGGTCTATCGCGTCGATGCGGCCTCCGGCGAACTGTCGCCAGTCCAGCGCATTTCGTCGGGCGGTGAAAAACCGTGGGCATTCGCGATCGATTCGTCCGGAAAGTGGATGCTGGTCGCGAATCAGCGCAGCGGCACAGTGAACGTGCTCGCTATCGACAGTGCTTCTGGCATGCTGTCGCAGACCGGGCAATCGGCGAACGTGCCGTCTCCTGTGAGCATAGCGTTTGTAACGCGGTGAACGGTACGACGCACTCGCGCGGTACGGCTAACTATTCCGGCTAACTACTCCGCGTCCATGAACTCAGACGATCTCGCCCTGTTCGCGCGCGTCGCGAAAACCGGCAGCATCTCGCGCACCGCGATGGAGCTGGGCGCGAATCAGTCGACCGTCAGCCGGCGTATCGGCATGCTCGAAGCGGAGCTCGGCGTGCGGCTCTTTCGCCGTAGCGGCCGCGGAGTCAGGCTCACCGCGCGTGGTGAACAACTCCTCGGTTACGCGCTCGCGATGGAAAAGACGCTCGACGAAGCTCGCGTCGCGATGCAGGACAGCGCCACGCGCGGGCCGGCCACGCTCGCCGTTGCCGCGCAGCCCACCATCGCGCGCATGATGTTCGGCAGTCTCGGCCATCGTCTGAAGGCGCGCTATCCGGCCACGCGAGTGCGTTTCGTCGAAGGACTCGCGACTCATCTTCTCGGCTTGCTGAACGACGGCGAGATCGACCTCGCGATCATGTATGTGCCCGAGCATCCGGGTGCGAGCCAGTTCGATGCGCTGCTGTCGGAGCAGGTGTGCCTCGTGACGCCCGCCGCATCGCCGGTGCCCGACGGGCCGTTTGCGGTCAGCGGGCTCGCCGGCGTTCCGTTGATTCTGCCGAGCACGCATCACGGACTGCGCGTGCTCGTGGAATCGCTTGCGGCGCGGCACGGCTTTGCGCCTATGATCGCGCTCGAATGCGATGGCTCGATATCCATCACGAAGCGCCTCGTGATCGAACGATGCGGCGCGACTGTGCTGCCCGCAGCCGCCGTCGTCGACGAAGTGGCATCGGGCACGGTGAAATGTTTTCCGCTGACGGACCCCGTCGTGCAGCGGGAAGTCGCCATCGCGTGGCCGCAAAACCGCGTGATGCCGGAAGGCGTATGGAACGTCGCGCAGATGATCCGCGATCTTGCCGAGGATCTCGTCAGCGACGGCACGTGGCCGAATACGACGTTGCACGCGGCCACGCTCATGCACTCAGACGGCTAACCGGCGTGATCTGCCGCGGATCGGTGCGCAGTTCGATCAGCGCCGCGACGCCGGCCTGTTGCGCGCGCTCGAACGCAGCGGGGAAATCCTCGGTACGTTCGACGCGCTCCGCGTGTGCGCCGAACGCTTTGGCTAGCGCGACGAAATCCGGATTCGCGAGTTGGGTCGCCGAGACGCGGCCCGGATACTCGCGTTCCTGGTGCATGCGAATCGTGCCGAGCATCCCGTTGTTGACGACGATTACGATAAGCGGCGCGCCGAACTGTACGGCGGTGGCGAGCTCCTGCGGGTACATCATGAAACAGCCGTCGCCGGCGAAGCAGACCACGCTGCGTTGCGGATCGCGCAGCTTGGCGGCAATGGCGGCGGGAAAGCCGTAGCCCATTGCGCCGTTCGTGGGAGCGAGCTCGGTCGCGGGCATCCTGTAGCGGTAGTAGCGGTGCACCCAGACCGTGTAGTTGCCCGCGCCGTTCGAAATGACGGCGTCGTCGGGCAGCACTTCGTTCAGGTGGCCGACCACATGCGCGAGATCCACGCCCACAATTTCCGGCGATGGTGCGGGCGGCGTCGAATGAGCCACGTAGTCGGCGCGCGCGTCCTTCGTCCATTGCGCCCATGCATGCGAGCTGACCGGCGCGACGCTATCCAGCGCGAGCGCGAACTCGCGCAGGCCGGCGTTGATCGGCAAGCGCGCCTGGTAGACGCGGCCGAGTTCCTGCGGATCGGGATGCACATGAATCATCGTCTGCGCGGGCGTCGGGCTTTCGAACAATGTATAGCCCGACGACGTCGTCTCCGCGAGCCGCGAGCCGACGACGATCAACAGGTCGGCGGTGCGCGCGCGTTCGGCGAGCTTCGGCGATACGCCGAGGCCGAGCTGGCCGACATAGTGCGGATCGCGATTATCGAAGAGATCCTGGCGGCGGAACGAGGCGGCGACGGGTAGATCGTTCGCCACGATGAAGCGCCTCAACGCGGCGGTTGCGTCGGCATCCCAACCGGTGCCGCCGACGATCGCTAGCGGCCGCGACGCGCGTTCGAGTAGCGCGCGCAGTTCACTCAGCGCGTGCGCCGTGGGCGCCGCCTCGACGACGCGTGCCGCGGGTGCATCGGCTACGGTTGCCGATCCGAACAGCACGTCTTCGGGCAGCGCGATCACCACTGGACCACGACGCCCCGACATCGCGATGCTGAATGCCTTCGCGAGAATCTCGGGAATGCGTTCGGTGCTGTCGATTTCCGTGACCCACTTGGCAATCCCGCCGAACATCTGGCGGTAGTCGACTTCCTGGAATGCGCCGCGGCCCATGAAGTCCCGTTCCACCTGGCCGATGAACAGGATCATCGGCGTGGAGTCTTCACTGGCCGTGTGCACGCCGTTGCTCGCGTGCGTGGCGCCGGGGCCGCGCGTGACGAAGCAGATGCCGGGGCGGCCGGTGATCTTGCCGTATGCATCGGCCATGTTCGACGCTGCGCCTTCATGGCGCGTCGTGATCACGCGGATGCCATGCGCGTCGTGCAGCGCGTCGAGCACCGGCAGATAGCTTTCGCCGGGAACGCAATAGACGGTATCGACGTCGTTGCGCGCGAGCGCATCGACGAGAATGCGTCCGCCATTGCGCGGTTGTGCAATGGCATTTGCATTGTCAGACATGGATTGGGGTTCCTCGTTGCCGGTTCGCGGGACAAACGCGGCTTCAATGTGAGCGTTGCGTCACGGCATTATGCGGTTGCCGTTTGCGCTGCACATTGCGAGGGATGCATAGCAGTTATGAGTTTGGCGGCCGGTGAGTGCCTGGTCGATTAAGACGGCAACGCCACGTCTTCAACCAGCCCGGCTTTTACAGCGCGAATCCTGCGATCGACGAAATAGCCGCCGCCTTCCGTGTAGTGCAGATAGAGACGCCCGCACAGTTTGCATTCCCATACCGCGCACCGGTTGTACGGAAAGTACCTTGGTGCAATAGGCGCATCGACGGACCAGTAGGTCGTCTTGCCGGGGAGATACTCGCTGAAGGTCGGCTCCGCATAGTCTTCAGTAGAAAGCGTACCGATTTCCGCGAACTGCGTTTCATCGAGTGACAGCGGTTGCGATTGCCAGCCGTCGAGCGGCGTCTTCATGCACGGGCAGGGCGCGCTTGCGCGTGCTTCCGCGGCGCGCGCGAGTTCAAGAAGCGTTGCAGCGTTCAGATATTGCGCCATGAGGCTCACATTCAGGTGTTCATCATCCTGTCGCGTTGCGGGGCCACCCACGAGCGGTCGAAATTGCCTTCCGCAATCGACTTCAAGGCGGCCGTTTCTTTCGCATGTTGCCGGCGCGCGCCTTCGATAACGGCGTCGACATCGGCGGGCGCGATTGCGAGCAGGCCGTCTTCATCGCCGACAATGATATCGCCTGGACGGACCACCATGCCGCCTACCGTGACAGGCACATTGATTTCGCCAGGGCCGTTCTTGTACGGACCACGATGCGTGACGCCGCGCGCATACACCGGAAAATCGCGCTGGCGCAACGCGCCGACATCGCGGATTGCACCGTCGATCACGAGTCCTTCGACGCCGAGGCTTTGCGCGAAGCTCGCCATGATCTCGCCCGTCAGCGCCTGCGTGAGGTCGCCCGCGCCGTCGATCACCAGCACGTCGCCGGGCCGGCAAAAATCGAACGCGCGATGAATCGCGAGGTTATCGCCGGGCCGCGTATGCACGGTCACCGCCGTGCCCGCGAGAGGCTTCGGCCGATGATACGGCCGCAGTCCGATCATGCCGCTCGCTCGCGCCATGTTGTCGCTGAGCAGCGAGACCGCGAGCTCGCGCAATGCGTCGAGCGTCGCGGGCCGAGCCTGCGGTGCGGACTCAAATTCCCGCCATCCTATTGGGTTCATGCAATCGCTCCTTGCGCCGCGAATTGTCGATCGAGTTGACGCGAAAGCCGCGGGTACACCGCTCGCGCATTGTCTTCGTAGATACGTTGCCGGTCCGCGTCGCTGAGCCAACCGATTGCGTCGATGTAGCGGCGCGTATCGTCGTAATAGTGGCCGGTTTCCGGATCGATGCCTTGCACCGCGCCTATCGTTTCCGACGCGAACAGAATGTTCTCTACCGGAATGACTTTCGCGAGCAATTCCGCGCCCGGCTGGTGATACACGCACGTATCGAAGAACACGTTGTTCAGCAGATAGTCGCGCAGCAGCGGACGCTTCATGTCCTGCGCGAGACCGCGGTAACGTCCCCAGTGATAGGGCACTGCTCCGCCGCCGTGCGGAATGACGAAGCGCAAGGTGGGAAAGTCGGCGAACAGATCGCCGGTGAGCAACTGCATGAACACGGACGTGTCGCCGTTGATGTAATGCGCGCCCGTCGCGTGGAAATTCGGATTGCACGATGACGACACGTGGATCATCGCGGGCACGTCCAGTTCCACCATCGCCTCATAAAGCGGATACCACGAACGATCCGTGAGCGGCAGTCCAGACCAATGTCCGCCGGATGGATCGGGATTCAGATTGCAGCCGATAAAGCCGAGTTCTTCGACACAGCGCCGCAATTCGTCGATACAGTTCGCGGGCGGCACGCCCGGCGCTTGCGGCAACTGGCATACGCCGACGAAATTGCGCGGAAACAGCGAACACACGCGATGCACGAGGTCGTTGCATTCGCGCGACCAGTGCGCGTTCGCTTCGGCGGTGGCCAGATGGTGACCCATGCCTGCGGCGCGTGGCGAAAAAATCGTGAGGTCCGTTCCGCGCTCGCGTTGAATGCGCAGTTGGCCCGTTTCGATGCTTTCGCGGATTTCGTCGTCGCTAATGTTGGGGCGTGCCGGCGGCATGTGACCGTCCTTTAGCGCGGCGATCTGCTGTATGCGCCATGCTTCATGCTGCGGCGGCGAGGTCGTGTAGTGCCCGTGACAATCGATGATCATGTCTGCAAGTACCTTCGTTCTGGTTGTCGCAAGGGTTATTCGTCAAGCACGCGGCGCGGCATCGCCGGCGGTGAGCGAGGCGGTTTCGTCGTCCGATGCCGTGACTCGCATCACGAGCGCGATGATCGTCGATACAAGAAGGAACGCGGCAATGGTCAGCAGCGCAAGCTTGAAGTTGCCGGTCGCGCTGCGCACGAGTCCGATGCTCCAGGGTCCGACCAGCCCGCCGAATTGCGCGATGGTGTTGATGAGCGCGATCGTCGCGGCGCCCGCGGCTCCCGTTCTGAACGATGACGCCAGGCTCCAGAACAGCGGATTGCCCGCGTAGATGAACAGGCCCGTGATGCACAACAGCACATAGGCGATGACGGGGTTAGGCGCATACGCGCTGCCGGCAATGGCAAGTGCACTCATGCCATAGACGAAAGCGAGGTGTTTCTTGCGATCGCCGGTGCGATCGGAACTGCGGCTAATCAGGAAAGTGCCGAGTACGCCGAGCAATGGCGGCGCGGCGGACAGAAAACCGACTTCGAGATTAGTTAGATGTCCAAGGCTTTTGACGATCTGCGGCAGCCACAGGAACAATCCATAAATGCCGACCAGCGCGCAGCCGAACAGGCATGCAAGACTCCACACGCGGATGTCGGCCGCGACGCGCAGCAGCGGAAAATGCGTGTTGCCTCCCAAGGCCTCGCGCTCGGCGGCGAGCGTGGATTCGAGCCAGCGTTTTTCATCGGCGGAAAGCCAGGCGGCGTCGGCGGGGCGCTCGGTCATGATGCGCAGTGTGAGAAGACCGAGCAGCATCGCCGGCACGCCTTCCAGAATGAACATCCACTGCCAGCCGTGCAGACCGAGAATGCCGTCCGCGTAAGTCATCAGCGCCGTGGAAATGGGACCGCCCAGCACCGCCGAAAAAGAACCGGCAATGATGTAGCCGCCCACGGCGCGCGCCCGGTAACGTACAGGAAACCATTTCGTCAGATAGACGGCGACGCCCGGCAGGAAGCCCGCTTCCATCACGCCGAGCAGAAAACGCAGCACGTAGAAGCTCGTGTCGTTGAAGACGAACGCGGTGACCGCGGCCACAGCGCCCCATGTCAGAAGAATGCGCGCGATCCAGCGGCGTGCGCCGACGCGATGCAACAGCAGGTTGCTCGGCACTTCGAGCAGCATGTAGCCGACAAAGAAAATGCTGCCTGCAAATCCGAACACAGCGGGGCTGAAGCCGAGCTGCTTGTTCATATCCAGCGCGGCGAATCCGATGTTGATCCGGTCCAGATAGTTGAAAAACATCATGGCGAAAAGCAGGGGCATCAGGCGCCCATAGACCTTTCGCATGGTGGCGGCTTCGTCGATCGGATTCATCCTGTCTCCTACCTTGCGGCGACGGCGAAGTTGCCGTCCCTGCGTTCTTGTCATGTGTGCAATCAATGATAAGAACGCGACGGTGATGAGTCCAAGACGGGTTGCTTATGCTTCTATAGGTTTTTGCTTATAGTGCTGCGTCCGCAATTGGCGGCGGCAGACAGGCGAGGAATGCACGCAAGTGAGGTGAAGCGTCGTCCGTGCGAAAAGTTGCGGCGAGCGTCGAGCGATGCGTTGAACCGGGCCCGGTCAGATGGCGATACACGACGTCGCTGCGGCCGAGCCGCGCGACGGATTCGCCGATGAAGGTGACACCGAGTCCGGCCGCCACGAGCGCGATTGCAGTCTGGATTTCATACGCCTGATGAGCGACGAGCGGCGTCAGACCGGCGTCCCGATACAACGATAGAACCGAGCGCTTGAACTGCGCATTCTGATGCTTCGGATAAAGGATCAACGGCGTATCCGCGAGATCGGCGATTTTGACTTTCTTCTGCGCGGCGAGCGGATGACCCGGCTCCAGTGCGACCATGACCCGTTCGCGCAGCAGCGGATATGACGTGCAACCGTCGATGGCCAACGGCTGCCGGCCGATGCCGACATGAATGCGCATGTCGCGCAACGCATCGGTCTGTTCTTCGGTGAGCATCTCGAAGAGCTTCAATTCCACTTGCGGATACGCGTGATGAAATGCCTTGAGCGCGGGCGGCAAGATGCTGTACATCGCCGAGCGCGTGAAGCCGACGCTGAGCCAGCCGCGCCGGCCCACGCCGATTTCCTGCGTCGCGAGGCCGGCCTGCTCCAATGCGCCGAGTATCTGGCGAGCCTCGGTGCAAAGATAGTGGCCGGCTTCTGTGAGCGCGAGCGGACGCCTCGCGCGATCGACAAGCTGCGTGCCGAGCCGGTCTTCGAGTGAACGGATCTGCTGGCTGAGCGCGGGCTGCGCGATATGCAAGCGCTCCGCGGCGCGGCTGAAATTGAGTTCCTCTGCAAGAATCACGAAGCACTGTAGAGCCCTAAGGTTCATGGCGATGGTGTCTGTCGTCGGTATGCGCAGGATAACCTACGCCGTCGTAGGCGCCGCAGTTGGCAGAAAACACCGTCTGGTTGGCTGTATTCCAGGCATCGATCGAATTGAAAGTTGCTTGCCGCACTCCGATACTTTGGGTGCGGGCTTTCCTTCTCAACGTAGCTATCTCAAGCCGCCCGGAATGCGCGGCGACTACGCACACATTGGAGCAACGAACATGACGACGATTGCAGGAATCAAGATTCCCGATAGCGCAATGGCACGCGCAGCCACTCAACTGGTTCGCGACACAGAGTCGGACCTGCTTTTTCATCACTCCACTCGCGTATTTCTTTTCGGCGCCCTCGCCGGCGAGCGCAAGCGGTTGAAGTATGACCCCGAGCTTCTGTATATAGGCGCAATGTTCCATGACATGGGTCTTAGCGAACAGTTTCGCGGATCGCAGAACCGCTTCGAGGTGGACAGCGCAAATGCGGCACGCAGCTTCCTTCAGGGGCACGGCATTCCCGAAGGCGAGGTCGAGCTCGTGTGGGACGCGATCGCCCTGCATACCACACCGGGTATTCCGCCGTTCAAGAAACCAGTGGTTCAACTGGTAACGGCAGGCGTCGAGATGGACGTGCTGGGCTTCGCGTATGACGAGTTCACCGAGGAACAGCGCAAGGTGGTGGTGGCGGCTCACCCACGCGGGGAGAACTTCAAGGAGCAGATTATCAACGCCTTTAACGAGGGCATGAAGCACCGGCCGGACTCGACATTCGGTACGGTCAACGACGACGTGCTTGCGTTGAAGGACCCCGGTTTCCGTCGCAAGAACTTTTGCAGCATCATTCTTGGAAACGCTTGGAACGACTCGAATTACGCGCGCACCTGCAATGATCCGGGGCATCGGCACGGCTGAACTGGATTGATGACGGCGAGTGCGGACGGCGGGAGAGGGCACGCCACTTACCGTAGCGACCGGAAAGCCGCCCTCAGTTCCTGAGCAAATATCGTCGGCTGCTCCCACGCTGCAAAATGGCCTCCTTTCTCGGCCTGATGGTAATAGATGAGGTGAGGGTAGGCCTTCTCGGTCCAGCTGCGCGGCGCCTGATATTGCTCGCCGGGGAACACGCTGACGGCGACTGGAACCTTGACGCCTTTTGCGTTGAAGAATCCACCCTTATATTCCCAATAGAGACGCGACGCAGACACGCCCGTATTAGTCAGCCAATACAGCGTGATGTTGTCGAGAACTTCGTCGCGCGTCAGTTCGCCTGTTGCGCTCGCATTCCGGTTCAGCGCTGCAGCGACTGCCGCGGCAGGCTGAGCATTGGCGTCGTTGTGATCGAGTAGCCACGCCGCCAGGCCGACGGGTGAATCGTCAATGCCGTAGAGCGTCTGCGGGCGCGAGCCCATCAAGCGGGCGTAGTCCACTTGCTTGAACGTTTGGGCGAGCTGCCCGTAGGCGCGTTTCTCATCCGCTGACATACCGGCTGGCGCCGGGGCGCCGATCCTTAGCGCCTCGTCTATGTCCGCAGGAACTGTCGCGGGCATGTTGGTGTGGATGCCGAGCAGCCCCGGAGGTGCCTGCAAGCCCATTTGATCGACGACGAACGCACCCCAGTCCCCGCCCTGAGCGACGTAATGCTGATAGCCGAGACGGCGCATCAGCTCGGCCCACGCGCGCGCCATGTGTTCGGGACCCCAGCCTGTCGTCGTCGGCTTGCCGGAGAAACCGTAGCCGGGCATCGACGGGATGACGACGTCAAACGAATCGTCGGCTTTTCCGCCATACGCGACGGGGTCGGTCAGTGGCCCGATGAGCTTGACCTGTTCCAGCACCGAGCCGGGCCAGCCATGATTGATGATCAATGGAAGCGCATTCGGGTTCTTCGAACGAACATGGATGAAATGGATGTCCACGCCGTCAATGGTCGTCACAAATTGCGGTAACGCATTCAGCGCCGCTTCCGCTTTACGCCAGTCGTAATCCGTTGCCCAATAGCGCGCGAGTTTCTGCATCGTCTCAAGCTGCACGCCCTGTGACGAATCCGCTACGGTCTCTTTTTCCGGCCATTGCGTGGCGGCGATACGCCTGCGCAGGTCGTCGATCGCGACCTGCGGCACATGAACCGGTGCGAACGGACGGATGGACTCGTCCTGGACGCTTGCATGCTGTGTTGCCGGAAGCACATCCGGTGTTGGAACCGCGTACGCGGAGCTGAAAGCCGTCGCTAGCGTAAGGCCCAAAGAGGCTGCGACAAACGCAGCAAGCTTGCGCCGCGCGGGCGTTGATGATGCTGCAAAATACATGGTGACTCTCCTGCAATGAGTGCTCCAACGCATGCGGGTCGGAGCGTTTCGCGCTTTACGCACGCAATGGCCTTAACCCCGCTCGCACTTCATTCGCGAAGATGATCGGTTCTTCCCATGCCGCGAAGTGCCCGCCGGTTTCGGGTTTGTTGAAGTACATCAGGTTGTGATAGGCCTTTTCGGTCCAGCTCTTCGGCGCCTGGTAGTTTTCTCCCGGAAAAGCGCTCACTGCGGCAGGCACGTTGACGTCGGCCGCAAGGAAGAAATTCGCGTGCGACTCCCAGTAGAAACGCGAAGCCGACACACCTGTATTGGTTATCCAGTAAAGCGTGATGTCGTCGAGAATGTCGTCCCGCGTCAGCGCGCCTGCGGAATGTCCATTGACGGGATGCCCGAGCACGGCCGCGCTCAGCGCCGCTGCGGGCTGGCCGTAGCCATCGCCGTGATCCAGCAGCCAGGACGCCAGCGCAACGGGCGAGTCGGCAAGTCCATAGAGCGTCTGTGGCCGCGTGCCCATTTCGACCGCGTAGCCCCGCTTCTTCTTGAAGTTCGCGCTCAACTGGTCATAAGCGTGCTTCTCCTCGTCCGATAAGCCTTGAGGCATTGGATCGCCGGCCGCCAGCGATTTGAGGATCTCAGCCGGAACGGCCGCCGGGAAATTCACATGAATGCCGATCAGTTCGGGCGGCGCCTGTTTCGCCATGATGTTGGTGACGATGCCGCCAAGATCGCCGCCCTGCGATGCAAAGCGCTCGTAGCCGAGCCTTTTCATCAACGTGACCCACGCACGGGCGGTGCGCTCCGGACCCCAGCCGGTCGTTGTGGGCCGTGCCGAAAAGCCGTAGCCGGGCAACGACGGAATCACGAGGTGGAATGCATCGGAAGCCGGTGCGCCGTACGCAGTCGGATTGACGAGCGGGTCGATGATCTTGAACTGTTCGATGATCGAGCCGGGCCAGCCGTGTGTCACGATGAGCGGCATCGCGTTCTCGTGCTTCGAGCGCACATGAAGGAAATGAATATCGAGCCCGTCGATCTCCGTGATGAACTGCGGATACGAATTGAGCCGTGCTTCGCATTTGCGCCAGTCGTAGCCGGTCGACCAGTATTGCGCAAGCGTCTGAATCATGGCGAGCTGGATGCCTTGTGACTCGTCAGGCACGGTCTCGCGATCAGGCCAGCGGGTCGCCTTGATACGGCGGCGCATGTCGACGAGTTGTGCCTCGGGCACTTGAACGCGAAACGGGCGAATTGCGGACTTGTCGCCGTTCGCGGGTTGGGTGATCATGCCGATTGCCGGGCTGGTGTCCGCGAACGCAAGCCGGCTGAGCGAACCGGCAGCCAGGGCCGCGGCGGCCACACCGACGAAGTGGCGGCGGGATGATGATTGGGGCGTGTCTTGTGACATACGATTGTCTCCTGCTTTATCAGCGTGTTGTGTTGCGGGTGAAGTCGGCGGCGTGCGGCCTCACGAATACACACATCATTTGAAATTTGCGAACCAGCATCCTCTGGTCAGCGCGAACCTGCAACAGCGGCCGCCTGCGTGCGCACATCGTCGTCAGCCTTGTCACTGACAGGCAACGAGTGCGGAGCGCGTTCGTGAACATGCGCGGTCGGCGTGCGGTCAATCATCAGACTGAGTAATTCGGGGCGGTTGTAGTGGCCGGCCGCGTCCATCAGCATCTTGCGGCGGTCGATTTGCGCGAAGTCGAGATCGACGATCACGTCGCCTTCTCCCGAGCGGAGCGGTTCGGCCATCAACATGCCGTCAGGCGAGACGATAGTGGTGAAGCAGCCACCCGAGATCGGACCGATTCCACAACCGGTGTCCTTCATGATCTGCGCCTGCTGGTCGGCGTCGAGCCATGCCGTCGCGTTGACGACGAATGCGCCGGACTCGAGCGCATGCTGGCGGATATTGATTTCCATGCGCTGTGCGAACCCCTCGCCAAAGGCAGAGCCGGGGTACATCGCCGAATGGATCTGCTCGCCGTCGGCGATCATTGCGTAGCGGGCGAGCGGGTTGTTGTGTTCGAAGCATGCGAGCTGGCCGATGCGGCCGACGGCGCTGTCGACTGCACGCAAGCCCGAGCCATCTCCCTGGCCCCAGATCATGCGTTCGAAATGCGTCGGCGTGATCTTGCGGCGGCGCTGGATCAGCGTACCGTCAGCATCGAAGAGCAATTGTGTGTTGTACAGCGTGCCGCCATCGCGCTCATTGACGCCAATCGACACGACCATGCCTGCCTCTCGCGCGGCCTTGCCGATCGCGTCAGTCGCAGCGGACGGCACAGTCACAGCCTGCTCGAGCAGACGCAAATGTTCGGATCCCGAAAGAAGTTCGATGCCGGTCTGGACTGCCGCAAAGTAAGGGTAATAAGGCACGACCGTTTCGGGAAAAGTGGCGAACTGCACGCCTTTCAGGCCCAGTTCGTGGATCTTCTGCACCACTTTCGCGACGGTGGCTTCACGGCTATAAAGCACCGGACTGAACTGGACGGCGGCGGCTTTGACAACTTTCATGACGAACTCCTTGATGCGGGGAAGGGTGCGAGGCGTTGGTCGATCTTGCACATGCAACATCGACCGAAAAACTTCAAACGATGCGCGGCGGCAATTGCTGCGCGATATTCATGAGGCCATGTGCGCCGCCCTCGCCGAGGACGCGCGTCGCGTGGCTCTGCGCCGCGGCCCACGCGTTAGCGGCATTCGTGAGCAGCGCGTTGCCTTCGTGCGTGAGCGAAAGAGGGCGGCTGCGACCATCGCTGCCTGGCGCGCCTTCGGCAACCCAGCCCTGGGCGATCAGCGGTTGCAGGTTCCGTGTCAGCGTCGAGCGCTCGTGATAATTGCGTCGGCCCAGATCCGAGCGGCTCATCGGCCCGAACTCCGCGATCATCACGAGCAATGAGAACTGCGAAGCAACAATGCCGAACGGGCGCAACGCGTCGTCGTAGATCGAAGTGAGGAAACGGGAGATCTGCCGGGCGCGCGTCAGCAAACAACTGCGCGCGATCTGTCTGCTCGGCACTTCACGCGCGGTGCGGTCGGATTCAACGGGTTCGTTCCACTTATGCTGCATATGCACCACCTTCAGTTTGCGGAGCGGTGTTTGCTCGCGATGGGCGTATTTGAGCGGACGGACGTATCTCGCTTGTGTCCGGAAGTCGGTTGTTTGTAAGCGTGCGTATCGCTGTCGGACGTGGATACGTTGAGATACATAAAGGCGCGGCGGGGGAAGCAGCAGGGTCGAAGGAGCAGTCGCCGGGGAATTTAAATCGGCTTATCCGCGGCCCCCGTATAATCCGGCATGACTCAATTCATCCCCACAGCAGTAAGCTTGCGCGCAGCGGCACCGGCTGCGCGTTTCATCGGCCCGGTCCATTCACCCTCCACTCGTGCGGAATCCACGTTCGTCGAGCTGCAGTCGGCGGTCGCATGAAAATACCTAAACGGCTTGCCCCGCTTCTCGAAGAAGGGCTCATCGACG
>Ga0268255_10000201_pt1 | contig 48184 bp, 39 predicted proteins | sample AgamicOrMarz_FD_200256 | JGI IMG/M metagenome (GOLD analysis project Ga0268255, IMG submission 200256) | Agave microbial communities from Guanajuato, Mexico - Or.Ma.rz (v2) (version 3) | ecosystem: Host-associated > Plants > Phyllosphere > Phylloplane/Leaf | place: Guanajuato, Mexico...
CTCCAACCCCATTGCGAACCTTGCACAATGGCAACCATCAACGCCAGGAGCGCCAGCACGAACAATGTCGCCCCCGGCACATCGAACCGCGCGGTGCGTTCGGCCAGTTCGCCGTCGCGGGGAATCAACGGGCTGCCCAACAGGACGATCACCAGGGTCATGGCATGGGCCCAGAAAATCGCGCGCCAGCCGACACTGTCCAGCAGCAGACCGGACAAGGTCGGGCCGAGGCTCACACCCAGGCCGGCGACCGTACCGAACAAGGCAAACGCCCGCAGCCGCTGCGGGCCGCTGAAGTGGGTGGATAGAATGGCGATGCCGCAGGAGAAAATCGCCGCCGCTCCAATGCCCGCCAGCCCCCGCGCTACGTCCAGTAGCCAGGCGCTGTCGGCCACGGCGGACAGCACCGAGGCCACCACGTAGAACGAAGCGCCGGCCACGAAGCAGCGCTTGCGCCCCAACCGATCCGCCAGCGCGCCCCACGCCAGGGTGAAACAGGCGAACGCGAGGTTGAACGCGTTGACCACCCATTGCAGGCTGGTCAGCGGCGCCTGGATATCCGCACCGATGGCGGGCAGCGCGAGGGCCGTGCCGGAGATGGAACTGGGCACGACAAAGATCGCCAGCAGGATAATGGTCAGTAGAGCCGTATCGGCAAAGGAGTTTTTCATGGGTCCGTCCAAGGTCAGGTTGAAGTGAAGCCGTGCACCGGCAAGCGTGCAGGACGCCGCAGGATGATGCCGTCAACCCAGGGCACCTGGTCCGCAGGCACCGCCAGGCGCAAGTTTGGAAAGCGCTGCACCAGAATCTGCAACACCGTGGTGATTTCCAGCCGGGCCAGCGCCGCGCCCATGCAGTTGTGCATGCCATAGCCGAACTGCAGATGCCGTGCGTCGTTGCGATCCAGGCGAATCGCCAACGGCGTGGGGAACACCGCAGGATCGCGGTTGGCGGCAAACGCATCGGCGTAGATGATGCTGCCCTCGGGGATCACGCCCCAAGGCCCTTCCAGGTCCACGCTGGCCAAGCGCGGAAAGGTCGAGATGGTGCCCAACGGAATCAGTCGCAGCAGTTCTTCCACGGCGTCCGGAATCAGCCCCGGGTCGTCCACCAGTTGCTGCCACAGTTGCGGCGCGGCCAGCAGCGTGTACACCGACTTGGTCAGCACGGTGAGGATGTTCTGGTCACCGCCGATCAGCACACCGAGCAGAATGCCCACCAACTCCTTGTCGCTGAGCGGCGGTTCGCTGTCGGCGCGGGTGGCGACGAAACGCTGGATCAGGCCATCCGGATAGGTCGCGCGCGCACCGGTTACCAGGTCGGTGAGGTAGTTGTACACGCCCCAGAACTGGTTCAGTAGCTCCGGCACATCCGCATCCGATGCCACTTGCACGGTATGACTCAGTGGCCGGTAGTACTCGCGGTCACTAAGGGGAATACCGAGCAACTGGCAGTCCACGGTCGCCGGGATATGGTCGAGCACCTGGGCAAACAGATCGGCACCGGGGGCCTGGCGTTGCAGGACATCGAGGCGTTCGTGGGTGGCTTGTTCGACCTTACTGCGCAGCAGCGCCACGCCGCTGGGGCTGAAATCCCGGGCGACCACTTTGCGCAGGCGACCGTGGTCGGGGATGTCGTTGTTGAGCAACAATTCCGGCGGCGTGATGGTGGGCAGGAAACTCGCGCCATCTTCTTCGTTGCATGGGGCACGAATAGCGCGGTTGTCCAGCAGCAACGCCTGCACGTGTTCGTAACGGGTCAAGTGAAACGCCAGGTGGCCGCTGGGCAGCAGAATTCTCGGCAAGCCATTGGCGGCGCTGGCGGGTTGATAGGCTGGCGGCGCATCCAGATGAGGGATGTGCGCAACGGTGATCTGCGGTTTGGCAAGGACGGCGATATTCATCAAGCAGGCTCCACGGCAGGTTGCAACAGGCTGACACCGGTGAGGCGCTGCAACTGGGCGAGTGCCTGGTGGTTGTCGATAAAGTGCAGCACTTGCCAGCCCAACGCCGCGGCGGCTTCGATGTTTTCCTCCACATCGTCGATCAACAGGCTATGGCTCGGGGCGACGCCCGAACGTGCAGTGGCCACCTGAAAAAACGCGGCATCGGGCTTGCGGGTGCCTTCCTGGCTGGAGTCGACGATCAAATCCACCACTTCGTCCAAGCCCACCATCGCACGCCAATGCAGCTCCCACTCCAGCACATTGTTGGTGAGGATCCCGACGCCGAATCCGGCGCGTTTCAGCGCGCGCACGGCCGCCACCAACGGCGCATTGGCCGGTACCCCGGCGAACCACTGTTCGCCGAAGGTTTGCAGGCGTGCCCGGGACAAGTCGATGTGCGGATCACGTTGGCGTAGCGCCTGTTCCAACCGCTGGCCCCAGTCCTGCTCGGTGAGCAGGGCATTCTCCACCGGTGCGAGCATGGGCACGCCGAGCTCGTCGGCCACATCGATCATCGCCTGTTGCAGCACACGCGGGGCCAGGCCGGTCTTGACCTGGTACTGCTCGAACAGCGCCGGAATCGGCGGCGACAGCACCCCGCCGAAATCGAACCAGATAAAATCCAGGTCGCTCATCGCGCACCTCCCGCCACCAGGGCCAGAGGCTGGCTGACGGCCACCGGCAGCAACTCAAGCTCGGCGGTGGCAATCACCACCCCGCCCTGCTCCACATCCAGCGCCAGGGTAATGCGGCCTTGTTCATCGCTGGCCAGGGTGGTCAGGTCCGCACGCACCCGGGTGGGCAAACCGAACTCGCCAAAGCGGGTGAATACCACGTGGCAGCGGGACAACAGCAGCTGTTCGGGGCCGACCTGCAACTGCCGATCAGCTACTACCAGGGCGACTTGCCGGAAACCTTCGAGCAGGAGCATGCCGGGAATATGGTCGAGGGGATGGTCGAAGATTGCCGGGTTATTCAGGTCGACAATCAGCGGTGCCACCAGGCTGTCGCTGCCTTGCTCCAGGTCACGGCCAAGGACCACGTTGTTCAACCAATGGCGCCCCACTGCGGATGGGCTCAAGGGTGGCGGCAATTGCACCAATGGATCGGCATCGGCGGGAATGGCCGCCAGGCCACGGGCACGCATCTTGTTCCAGGCGGCACTACTCATCCAACGGATGCTCATGCGTTCGTGGCGTGCGGCAACTTCGCCATTGATGCTCAGCGACATATTCAAGGTGACGCCACTGCGCTCTCCATGGCGCAAGTATTCGTCCACCACGTATACATCGATCTCCGCCGACGCCGGGCGATCACCCACTACCAGCAAACTACGCTCGGTCACTCGGGTGACACTGTCCAGATAGATGAACTTGTCCTGGGCGCTCACATCCAGAAACGCATGGGAAATATAAATCGACGCCTGGCGGAAGACTTCGAGCAATAACAACATGTCGTAGTGTGCGGCGCGATGGGTATGTTCGCTGAAGTAACTGTGAGTACGCGGTAGTTGTGCACTGCAGCGAAAGTGTCCTTCTGTGACCCGTTCCGCGCCGGTCAGGAATACTTCACTGACGGCGGCACGGTGCACCATGCTGCGCGGTACGGTGTTCTCGAAACGAATGACCTGGGCTTCAGACATAGCGAGCGCCTCCCTTGATCACACTGGGGAAACTACGCTGAACCGTTATTTCGCCACCGCCGGCCAAACGCCTGGGTAGACGAGTATTGACCTGTAAAACTGGCACTTCAGACATGGGCATCTGTCTCCTGATGAGCTTTTCCGTAAGCGTGCAGACCGCTGTACAAGTTCGTGACTTCGAACTTTGTATGCTTTGCGCGGACAACCCGTTCTGGCTGTCAGTACCCTTGTGCAGATAGTCCCTTATATTTTCACTGCCTATCTAGATCATTTCGATCGAAGCTTATAAGCGCAACGAAATCATCTAGATACCAAACCAACTGTTCTAACCTGGCGGTGAAAATCTGCACGCGAAGTTGCTCAAGGTCGTAAAGAACATCACGACCCGGAGCAGATTCGCATGTTGAGAACAGGATTCACCCTGGCGCCCCTGGCCTGTGCGTTAGCCTTGGGCGGCCTGACGCTGCCGACCCTGGCGCTGGCCCAGAACGACGCGACGGCCGTACAAGCGGTGATTGATTTCAATATCCCTGCCGGGCCGCTGGATGAAGTGTTGCTGAACATCGCCCAGCAGAGCGGCCACCCGATCGCCTTCGACCCACCGTTGGTGGAGGGCCGGGCGAGCCATTCGATCCAGGGCCGCCTGAGCCAGGATCAGGCGCTGGGCATTGCCTTGAGTGGCTCCCAGTTGGGCTTCAGCCAAACGGCCAGCGGTGCCGTGTTGATTCATCGGTTGGCGGACACCGCCGCACCTGCTGCGGCTATCACCAGCGAACCCCTGGCACCTCGGCTGAAATCGGTGGAGGTGATCGGCACCCGCCGCAACGACGTCACCGCCCTGCAAAGCTCAGCCCCGGTCGATGTGATCAGCAGTGAACAATTGGAGCGCGCCGGCACTGACAACCTGGCCAAGGCCCTGGAAACCCTGGTGCCTTCGGTGAACTACCCGCAGGTCAATGGCACCGATGGCGTGTCGTCGCAACGACCGGTGTCGCTGCGCGGCCTGGCGGCAGACCAGGTGCTGGTGCTGGTCAATGGCAAGCGCCGACACGCCTCGGCGTTCGTCAATACCAAGGCCACCCTGGGTCGCGGTTCACAGGCGGTGGATTTGTCGACCATTCCGGTCAGCGCCGTCGACCACATCGAAGTGCTGCGCGATGGCGCCTCGGCCCAGTACGGCTCGGATGCGATTGCCGGGGTGATCAACATCGTGCTCAAGGAACAGGACCACGGCGGCGCCGTGCAAAGTACCTTTGGCCAGTACACCAAGGGCGATGGCTTTCGTCGTTCGATCGGTGGCTGGAGCGGCTTCACCTTGCCCGGCGATGGCTTCCTGACCCTCAGTGGCGAAGGCCTGCGCAGCGAACGCACCTCCACCGGCGGTACCGATGGCCGCCAGTTCTACCCCACCGGCGATGCCCGCGAGGCGAACGCCGACCGACACTGGCGCTACGGTTCGCCGGGGCTCGAGGACTGGAACCTGGCCCTCAATGCCGGGCTGTCGTTGAACGACCACGTTGAGCTCTACGGCTTCGCGACTTATCAGGACCGCACCGGCGAATCCCAGGCAACGTTCCGCCGCCCCATCGACCCCAACAACCTGGTGGGCCTGTATCCCAACGGTTTCCTGCCATTGCTCGACGTGCGCTCGCGGGACGCCTCGGTCACCGGCGGGGTGAAAATCAGCGATGACAGTCTCGGTTCTTTCGATCTCTTCGCCAACTACGGCCGCAACCGCATCGACTATCACCTCAGTGACTCCCTGAACGCCAGCCTCGGCGCGGCCAGCCCCACCCACTTCGATGCCGGCGCCCTGGTCAATGAGCAGACCAACGTCGGCCTGGACCATGTGAAGGAGTTCAAAGTGGGCTGGGGTGCCGGCCCGCTGGTGTTTTCCAGCGGCCTGGCGTGGCGCAACGAATCCTATGAAGTGATCGCCGGCGACCGCGCCTCATGGATCCACGGCACCGCCCTGCCGACCCGCGCCGGTGGCGCCCAGGGTTTCCCCGGCATCCAGGACAGTGACGAGGGTCGTTATTCGCGCCATGTACTGGGCGGCTACCTCGGCCTCGAACAACAGGTCACCGAAAAACTGCAATTGGGCCTGGCCGGACGCAGCGAGCACTACGACGATTTCGGCACCACCACGACCGGCAAACTCTCCACACGCTATGACTTTACCCCGCAGTGGGGCCTGCGCTCGACCCTGAGCAGCGGCTACCGGGCGCCAACCCTGGGGCAGATCGGCACCTCGGCGACCCAGACCGAATTCAAGGCCGGTGACCCCACCGCCTACCAGGTCGGCACGGTCAGCGTGAACACCCCAGTGGCCCGTGCCCTCGGCGCCAGCGATTTGAAGCCGGAGAAATCCACCAGCCTATCCCTCGGCGTGGTCTGGCAACCGGTGGAACGCGCCAGCGTCAGCGTCGATGCGTACCACATCCGTATCAAGGACCGCATCGCCCTGTCGGAAACCCTCAGCGGCCCCCAGGTCAGCCAGATCCTCGCCAATCAGGGCTATGGCAACTACTCCGGCGTGAGCTTCTTCACCAATGCGCTGGATACCAAAACCAGCGGCGTCGACGTGGCCGCCCACTACCGCCTGGACCTGGCCGATGCCAGCCAGTTGACCCTCAATGGCGCCTTCAATTACAGCAAGACTCAGGTCACTGACATCAAGGACAACCCCGGCCCGCTCGCCGGCACCGGTATCACCCTGATCAACCGCGAAGCCCTGAGCTATGTGGAGAGTGCCTCGCCCAACAGCAAGCTGATCCTCGGCGCCGACTGGCGCAAGGGTCCGTGGCAGGCGAGTTTCAATACGATTCGCTATGGCACCTACACCCTCGACTCCAACCTCGGCGAAGCCCGCGACCAGACTTTCTCCGCGCAATGGGTGAGCAACGCCAGCGTGTCCTACGACCTCACCCAGGCCCTCACCCTGACGCTGGGCGGGAACAACATCTTCGACAGCTACCCGGACAAGATCGACGTGGCCAACCGCTTTGTCGGTGGGCGCGTGGCCTACCAGAGCATCTCACCGGCCGGTGCCGAAGGCGCCTTCTACTACGTGAAAGCCGACTACCGCTTCTGACTCAGACAAGGAGTTTGCATGAGCTTTGATCCTGTACGTTTCATCCAAGTGTTCGAACACGAGTTTGCCCTGGCCAAGCAGCTGCTGATCAAGCACCAAGTGCTATCGAGCAATGAGGCGGGCAATATCAGCCAGCGTGTTCCCGGCGAACAGCGGTTGGTGATCGCGTCACTGAGCGGCGCCGACAGCGGGGTGTCGGCGATTGTCGATTTCGACCTGCAACACAGCCAGGGCAGCCTGACCGACAACCTCAAGGAAGTGGCCGCGCTGCATGTGGCGATCTACCGCGAGCGGCCCCTGGTGAATGCGGTGATCCACACCCACTCGCCGTACCTGAGCGCCTTTGCCATTGCCGGCCGCCCACTGCGCGCCCATGCCACGCAGCTGTTGGGCATCCTTGACGAGGACCAGGAGATTCCACTGACGGCCTGGGGCCCACGCTATGCGCCGGAGCCGGTGGTGGCGGCATTGCGCGACCATCCCCATGCGCCCGCAGCCTTGTTGGCCAACCACGGGCCATTTGCCTGGTCGGAACGCGACGTGTTGGCGGCGACGCGCTTGCTGATCAACCTGGAAGAAGCGGCCTACCTGACGTTTCTGGCGCAACAACTCGGCACGCCGCAGCCGTTTCCCACGGGTGCCGCCAAGCGTTCGCGACTGGGCTGGAGTGCGACATGAGAGCGGCCCTGTCGATCCTGTCGATGCTGGGTGCGTTAGCGGCCCACGCCGAGCCTTTGCTGGAGCGCGCCCAGGCACGCGGCACGCTCAATGTGTGCACCAGTGATGAGTTTCCACCGTTCAAGATGCTGGATGCCCAGGGCAAACCCGCAGGGCTGATCATGGATCTGATCGTTGACCTGCAACAGCAGCTGTCCGCCCGCGTCGGCCAGCCGTTGGAGCTGTCGCTCGTGCAGGTCAACCCGATGAACCGCTTGCTGTTTCTCGACCAGGGCCGCTGCGAAGTGCTCGTTACGTCGCTGCTCGACACCCCGGCCCGGCGCCGCGAAGTGGACTTCGCCAGCCCCGGTTTCTACAGCTCGGCGGCCACGGTATTCGCACCGAAAAACACCCCCGTGCCGAACTGGGAAAGCCTGCGTGGCAAGACCTTGTGCGCGCCCGCCACCAGCGTGTGGGTGCGGCCGTTCGAAAGCCGCTATGGCGTGCAGTTCGCCTCGTTCAACGGCACCGCCGAAGTGCGCAAGGCCGTGGCCGACAGCCGCTGCCTGGGGGCGATGGGGGACGATGCGCTGTACAGCGCCCTGGCGCGCCAACCGGAATGGGCCGACTACGAGGTCAAGCTACCGGGCCAGGACCCGGCGCCGTGGGGTATCGCTTTGCGCAAGGGGCAGCCGGCACTGCTGGCGGCCGTCTCGAGCATCGTCGAAGGCTGGCATGCCAACGGTGTGATCATCGACCTCGAACAGCGCTATCACCTGGCACCTAATGCCTGGGTCGCGCAGCAGCATGCGCAGGCACGGCATGAGTGAAATCAATCTGCGGCTGTGGCTTGAGCAACATGGCCTGTTGCTGAGCATCCTGTGGGACCCGATGGACCGCCAGCGTCTCCTGCTCGGCCTGTGCCTGACCCTGCTGCTGTCGGTGGCGAGTATCGCGCTGTCCCTGGTGATCGGAGTATTCGGTGCGGCCGGCCTGGGTTCGCGTCAACCGCTATTGCGCAAGCTGAGCGCGGCTTACGTCGCGTTGTTTCGCAACACACCGTTATTGGTGCAGCTGTTCTTTTTCTACTTCGGCGTCGGCGCCCTGTTGCCGCTGGTGGATGGCGGCAACGTGCGCCTGCTCAATGGCACGCAGTGGGCGATCATCGTGATCGCCCTGCACAGCGGCGCCTTCCAGGCTGAAAACCTGCGCGCAGGGATCGACGCCGTACCGCGTGCCACCCTCGATGCGGCAGCGGCCCTGGGCATGCATGGGCGCACGGTGCTGCGTCATATCGTGCTGCCGCTGGCGTTGCGCAACAGCCTGCCGGCCATGGGCAATACCGTGGTGCAAACCGTCAAGTCCACCTCGATTGCCTACGCGATTGCCGTGCCCGAACTGCTCTATGCGAGCAATCGGATCTGGTCCGACAACTTCAACGTCGCCGAGATGATGCAGGTGCTGCTGTTGGTCTGGCTGTTGCTGATCGGTGCGAGCAGTTGGCTGTTGCGCCGTCTGGAAACCCGTCTGCGCTTGCCTGGCCAGGAGCTGCCGGATGCTGCCTGAACCGACCCTGCTCCAACTGCTATGGCAGTGGGCTCCGGCGCTGCTGCAAGGCTTTGGCCTGAACATCTTGATGGGCGTCACGGCCATGCTGGTGGCGACCCTGGCCGGTGTGTTGCTGGGAAGCCTGCAAGTCAGCGCCCACCCGCGCCTGCGCCGTGGCGCCGGGCATCTGAGCCGCTTGTTGCGCAACCTGCCGTGGCTGGTGGTGATGTTCTACGTGGCCTACCTGCTGCCCTACGAAGTGCACTGGGCCGGGCGTTGGTGGCAATTGCCGGATTGGCTCAAGGTCGCGCTGGGCCTGGCCATGCCAGCCATCGGCTATGTCTCGGAGATCGTTCGCGGCGCCGTGCGTGCGGTACCGATGGGCCAATGGGAAGCGGCGCGGGCCTTGGGCCTGCGCCACGGCCAGGCGCTGCGCTACGTGATCATCCCGCAGACCCTGCCCAGCCTGGTGGCGCCGTGGATGAACCTGTATTGCGCAGTGACCATGTCCACCTCCCTGGCCAACCTGCTGGGGGTGCAAGAGTTGATGACCACCGTGCAATCGCACCTCTCCACGCAACTGCGCAGCGATCTGCTGCTACCGGCCTACGGCTTGGTCTTCATCGTGTTCTTTCTCTACATCTACCCGCTTTCCCGCTGGGCCAAACGGCTGGAACGCCCATGACCCTGCGCCATTGCCCGAGTACTGCGACCATGCGCGACGACACCCTCCTGACTCATCTGGGGCGCGACCCCGCCGGCCATGCCGGAACCGTGAACACCCCGGTGTATCGCAGCTCGACCTTTATCTGGCCCGACACCAGCACCCTGGAAAACCACCTGCGACAGGCCGACGACCCGCACTATCGCGGCCATATCTACGGCCGCAACGGCAACCCCACGACCGCCGCGTTCGAAGACGCCGTGGCCCGATTGGAGGGCGGCTTTCGCGGACTGATCATGCCCAGCGGCCTGGCGGCGATTGTCGGCGCGGTGCTGGCGGTGGCGCGCTCTGGCGATCACATCCTGGTCACCGACAACTGCTATTGGCATGCACGCCAGGTGTTCGACCAAGTGCTGCCGCGCTATGGCATCCAGGCCACTTATTTCGCGCCGATGCTCGGGGAGGATATCGCCGGCTTGATTCGTCCCAACACCCGCCTGGTGTATGCCGAAGCGCCCGGTTCCAGCACCTTCGAAGTGCAGGATGTTCCTACCCTCGCCCGTGTGGCCCACGCCCACGGCGCGCTGTTGATGCTCGATAACACCTGGGCCACACCGCTGTTTTTCAAGGCCTTCGAACACGGCGCAGACATCTCGATTCATGCGGCTACCAAATACCTGGTGGGCCATAGCGACGCCATGCTCGGGGTGATCGTCACCACCGAAGCCTTGTACGCAACGGTGCGCGAAACCGTGCGCCACCTGGGCTATATCGCCAGTGCCGACGACGCCTACCTGGGTCTTCGTGGCCTGCGCACCCTGGGGGTACGCCTGCGCCAGCACGAACGCTCGGCGCTCACCGTCGCCCACTGGTTGCAGCAGCGCCCTGAAGTCGCCCAGGTGCTACACCCCGCACTGCCAGAGGCCACTGGGCATGCGCTGTTCAAACGCGACTTTCTCGGCTCCACCGGGCTGTTCGGCGTGGTGCTCAAGCCGATCACCGAGCCGCTCATCAAGACCTTTCTCGAAAGCCTGAACCTGTTCGCCATGGGCGCCAGCTGGGGCGGTTTCGAAAGCCTGATCCGCCCACAACAATGCGCCCCCTCGGCGCAGATCGCCCCCGGCGTGTTGCTGCGCCTGCATGTGGGCCTGGAAGCCGTCGAGGACTTGATCGCCGATCTGCAACAAGGCTTCGAGCACCTGAAATTTACCCAACGATCCCCAAGGAGTCTGCCATGAGCCAAGCACTGCCCACCCACTACAGCATTTGCCCGCTGCTGGTCGCATCGAATATCGCCGTGGAATTCGGCTGGCTGGATGAGGAATACCAGCGCGTCGGTGCCGAAGCGATATACCTGCGCTCGTTGCCCGAAAACCAGGGCTGGCTGCCGCACTTCACCCATGGCGAGGCGCGGCTGATTCGCGACGGCGGCGCAGTGCCGGCGCTGTGGGCGCGTGCCGATCAGGCCGATACGCTGCTGGTGGCAACCACCGCCACCCAGCGCGCCGGACAGATCCTGGTGCGGGCCGACGGACGCATTCGCCAGGTTGCCGACCTGTTCGGCAAGCGCATCGGCGTGCCGGTCAGTCGTAACAAAGCGCGAGTGGATGTGCTCAAGGCCCTGGCCGAGCATGGCCTGATCAATGCCCTGCAACGGGCGGGGCTGGAGCCCTCGCAAGTGCGGCTGATCGAGCTGGAGGATGAAGGCGATCCGCACACGTTGCAGCCCGCCGTGCGACCTTCGGCGTTCTGGTCGCAACTGCATGGATTGCATGGCAAGCCGGGGTATGAAGTGCAAGCGTTGGCCGAAGGTCGCGTGGATGCCGTCCATGTCGCGGCCGGACATGTGCCGGCACTGCTGGCCAGCGGGGTATTCACGGTGATCGAAGACCTGGAGCACTCCCCGGACTGGACCCTGAAAAACCACAACGGGCCCTATGCGACCACCGTCAACCGCGCCTTCGCCGAAGAACACCCCGAAGTGGTCGTGGCTTTCCTGCGCGCTGCGATCCGCGCCGGGCGCTGGATCAACCAGCACCGCGACGCCGCCGCCGAGCTGTTCACCCGGGTCACCTTCCTGCCGGACGCCGCGTTTATCCGCAAGGCCATCGCCGAGCTGGATTTCGTGCCGCAACTGGGCCCGCAGAACCTCGCCGCCCTGGAGCTGAAAAAAGACTTCCTGGTGCAACGCGGCTTCTTGCAGAACGACTTCAGCGTGCATGCATGGGCCCAGCCCGAGTTTCTCGCCCAGGCCCACGCCGGTCTCTAACCCCCTATCTTTGCCAAGGACAGACGATGATTGCTCAGTACAGGAAAACCTTGCTTGCCAGCCTGCTGGTGGCCGATTCAAGTTGGGCGGGGCAAGCCGCCAGTTCCATCGAGCCGCAACTGAGCAAAGTCGAGGTGGTCGGTGCCCGGGTGACCGAAGCCAGCGCCGCCATCGGCGAAGACAAAATCAGCAACACCCTGGCCATCTCGCATCAGGCGCTGTTGTCGGCGCCGGCCGGGACCTCGGGGTTGAAAATGCTCGAGGCGTTGCCCGGCTTCAACGTGCAGGTCAACGATGCCCTGGGCTTGTACGAGTTCGGCAACTCAGTGTTTGTCCGGGCGTTCAACCTGCAGCAGATCGGCTTTTCCATCGACGGCGTGCCGTTGGGCCGTACCGACCAGTTCGGTGGCAGCCCGATCTATCGCTATGTCGACAATGAAAATACCGAACGGGTCACCGCCTCCACCGGCGCCGGCGATGTGTCGCAATCTGGCTACGCATCGCTGGGTCCGTATGTGGATTACCAAACCAGCAACCCCACTCTGGAGCCCGGTGCCAGCCTGTCCTACACCCTGGGCAGCGACAGCCTGCGCCGCAGTTTCATCAAGCTGCAAAGCGGCGAGTACCAAGGCCTGTCGGCGTATTTCAGCCGCTCGAAAATCGACAGCGACCTGTGGCGCGGCCCCGGCACCATCGACCGCGAACACCTGGAAGCCAAGGTGCGCTATCGCTTCGGCGATCATGATGAAATCTGGCTGCGGGCGGTGCACAACTCGTTCTACGACTACGACTCGCCCTACGTCAGCATCGCCCAGTACGAGGGGACCGCCAACGACCCGTTTGGCCGCTCGGGCCGCAACTTCGCCTACCTCGACAGCCTGCCCGACCTACCGCAAACCGTGCCCGGCGTACGCTACAGCAACGCCAGCTACAACCAGTTCTACAAGCAGGCGGTCAACCAGCGGCGCGACACCCTGTACAGCCTGGGGGGCCAGTTCGAGATCCGCCCGGACCTGCTCAACTACACCACCCTCTACTACGAGGCCAAGAAAGGCTTCGGCGTATCCCCCGAGGCCTACGCGACCTCCCTGGCGCTGCACAACAACGAAAGCAACGTGGACGGCCTGTTTGCGCCAAAGGGCGTGCAGTATGGGTTGTCATCCCTCAGCGGCCATCGCTTCGGTGGGCGCACCGGCCTGCAATGGGAAGTCGGCCAGCATCGGATCGACACCGGCTTGTGGGCCGAAACCGACGTATTCAATCGTCAGCAAGGCCGCTACAACCTCTCCGATGGCAGCCCGGATGGCACACCGCTGTTCAACGAACCGGTGCACCTGCAGGGCGATTTCAGCTCCACCCGCAACTCGCTGCAGTACCACCTCAAGGACACCTGGTCGCTGCTCGATGATCGTCTGCTCCTGCAGGTCGGTTTCAAGAGCCTGAACCTCAAGTACCGCATCGAGGGCTACCGCAACGCCGGCGACTACATCAATGACCGCCAGCCGCGCCTCAGCACCCAATGGAACGACGCCTTCCTGCCCCAGGCCGGGTTGGTCTACAACCTGACCGACGATACCCAGGTGTTCGCCTCCTACTCGCAAAACATGGCACTGCCCCGCGGCGCCGACGATATCTTCCGCGCCGCCAGCCCCAGCGCGCCGCCGCCCGATGCCGAACGGGCGAAGAACTACGAGGTGGGTTATCGCATCAACCGCCCCACGTTCAACGCCTCCTGGGCGTTGTACCGCACCGACTTCGACAACCGCCTGCAAGCCTTCGCCTCTGCGGTGCCCGGCAGCAGCCAGGTGGAAACCTATTACCAGAACGTCGGCAAGGTGCAGGCCTACGGCACCGAGCTGAGCGGCCAATGGAAGCTGCCGGTCCTGGCCGACAAGCTCGTGCTCAACGGCAACCTGACCTACAACAAATCCACGTTCCAGAACGACGCCGCCGGCCTGTCGATTCGTGGCAACGACGTGCCCGACAGCCCGCGCTGGCTGGCCCAGGCCGGGGTCACCTACGAGCTGGCGCCATGGGCGCTGTTGAACTTCTCGGCGCGCCACATCGGCGAGCGCTACAGCAACTTCACCAACAGCGAGTCGGTCCCCGGATACACCCTGTACAACGCCTATCTGGACCTGGGGGGCGACCGCCTGCACTACGGTCCGCTGAAAAGCATCAAGTTGCGCTTCAACGTCGACAACCTGTTCGACAAGGACTACCTGGGCTACATCCTCACCAGCACCAGCGGCCCCGCTGTGTTCCGCCCCGGCTCACCGCGCACGTTCCAAAGCACCTTGAGCATGGAGTTCTGAACATGACCAAGCGCCTGTTGCTGCTGGCCTTGCTACCGCTGTTGGCGCACGCCGACGACAGCACCGTCAGCCCGGCCACCCTGGCCCTGCACCAGCGCCTGCTGGTACTGGACAGCCACCTGGATACGCCGCTCACCCTCACCCGTCCCGGTTGGAATATCCTTGAGCGCCATGACTATCGTCAGGACGGCAGCCAGATCGACCTGCCGCGCATGCGCGAAGGCGGCCTGGACGGCGGTTTCTTCGCGGTCTACACGCCCCAGGGCCCGCGCACCGAAGAAGGTCGCGCCTACGCCAGCGCCTATGGCCTGGCCACCCTCACCCGCATTCGCGATGTGATCGACCGCAACCCCGACAGCTTCGCCCTGGCCCTCACCGCCGATGACGCCCGACGCATTGCCGCCCAAGGCAAGCGGGTGGTGTTCATCAGCATGGAAAACGCCGATCCGCTCAGTTCCGATCCCGAACTGCTCGACACCTACTACCGCCAGGGCCTGCGCATGCTCGGCCTGGTGCACTTCATGAACAACGACCTGGCCGACTCGGCCACCGCCCTGCCGGAATGGAAAGGCCTGAGCCCCAAGGGCCGCGCCTTGGTACAACGGGCCAACCGCCTGGGCATCCTGCTTGATGTGTCCCACGCCAGCGACGCGGTGTTCGACCAGATGCTGGCGTTGTCCAGCGCGCCGCTCATCGCCTCCCATTCCAGCAGCCGCACGGTCAACCCGCACCCGCGCAACCTCGACGACAACCGCGTGCGGCAGTTGGCGGCCAAGGGCGGCGTGATTCAGGTCAACGCCTACAGCGACTACCTGATCCCCCTGCCCCCCAACCCGGAACGCAACAAGGCCATGGCCCAGCTCGGCGCCCGTTTTCACAACCTGGCCGCACTGAGTGCGCAGCAGGCCCAGGCGCTTTACCAGGAGCGCGACTCGATCAACCAACGCTTTGCCCAGCCCAAGGCCGACCTTGATGTGTTCATGAAGCACCTGCTGCATCTGCTGAAAGTGGCGGGCCCGGATCACGTGGGAATCGGCGCCGACTGGGACGGCGGTGGTGGCGTCACCGGACTGGAAGATGTCCGCCAGCTGCCGGTGATCACCCAGCGGCTGTTGGACGCCGGGTACAGCGAGCAGCAAGTGGCGAATATCTGGAGCGGGAATTTGCTGCGGGTGTTGCAGGCCGCGCAATCGGCGGCCTTTTAGCATTGGACGTTCCAGGGCTGCGTCCTTGATCCGGCTCGCCGTGGCGTTCCGATGACCTCGGAGTCGATCCGCAGCAAAAATCAAATCATCGACGGTGGCTCGAAAGCCGTTACTGGAGGCAACGCTTGATCCCACCTCTGGATCTCCACCGAAGCGGTTTGCGCCGAGCATCCCTGCGACAGGCTCGAAGCGCCGATATCGGCGGTAATCATATTCGGGTTGCCGTGTTTATCCAGGCTGTTTCGCTCACCATGCCCCAACGGATCGAACCAGGCACCCGTGGCGATCTGCACGACACCCGGACGGATTGCGTCCGAGACAATCACCCCGGCCAGAAATGCGCCGCGTTCGTTGAACACCTTGACCACATCGCCATCGACGATGCCCCGAGCGCTTGCATCCTTGGGGTTGAGGGTCAACGGTTCACGCTGTTGGATCTTTGATTCACGGCTGTAGGCGCCGTGATCGTATTGACTGTGCAGGCGAGTTTTCGGTTGGTTCGATATTAGCTGTAGCGCAAACCGGCTCGCTGGCTTGTCCAGCCACACCGGATGACCGGCGCAATCGGCGTAGCCAAAGCTCGCGATGCGTTCGGAAAAGATTTCGATCCGTCCCGAAGATGTCGGTAGCGGATGGGCGACGGGGTCGTCGCGGAAGGCTTTGAGCAAGACGGTATCGGTGTCGGGGTAGGCGATTTCAAACAGCCCTTCTCGCCAGAACGTGTCGTAGTCCGGCAGCTCGATTGCATGTTCCTGCGCCCTGCCCCGCGACTCGTCATAAGTAAAGCGCAGCCACGCCTCGGCATCGCGACCTTCGGTAAAGGCTTCGCCGAACCCCAGACGCTCGGCGACATCTCCCAGAATCGAATAATCATCCCGCGATTCGCCCACCGGCTCGATTGCCTGGTGCATCGCGATCAGAAAGCGGTCCGATGCCGAACTGCCGATATCGTTGCGCTCAAGGGCCGTCGTGGCGGGTAACACGATGTCCGCGTACTTGGCCTGGGCGGTCCAGAACTGCTCATGGACAACGATGGTTTCCGGGCGCGTCCAGGCTTGCAGTAAACGATTGAGATCCTGATGGTGGTGGAAGATATTGCCCCCCGCCCAATAGACCAGGCGGATATCCGGGTAATGCAGCCGCTTGCCGTTGTAATCGAACGGCGCCCCCGGATTAAGCAACATGTCCGCCACCCGCGCCACCGGAATGAAATCCTTGACCGGATTGACCCCTTGGGAAAAACGCGGCCCGGAGAACGCTTTGAGCCCGCTGCCGGTGTTGTTCATGCAACCATAGCCGAGGCCGAAGCCACCACCCGGCAGGCCGATCTGCCCGAGCAGTGCGGCCAGGGTCACGGTCATCCAGAAGGGTTGTTCACCGTGCACCGAACGCTGCAGGGAATAGGCAACGTTGATCATGGTGCGTTTACTGGCCATGCGCCGGGCCAGTTCGATGATCTGCTGTGCGGGAATATCCGTCAGTCCCTGCGCCCATAAGGGGTCTTTGGGCTGACCGTCGGTATGGCCGAGCAGATAGTCGCGAAAGCGCTCATAACCCACGGTGTAGCGCCGAACGAAGTCCTCGTTGTGCAAACCTTCACTGACCAGCACGTAGGACAACGCCATCATCAGCGCCGTGTCACTGCCGGGGCGAATCGGCAACCATTGGTTGTTTATCGGCCCGGTCAGATCATCGCGCAGGGGACTGACGTTGACGAACTGCACACCGGCCTCGGACATTGCATCCAGGGCACGGGCCAATAGATGCTCACTGGCGCCGCCGGGGCTGGTCTGGGAATTTTTCGCCGGCAGGCCACCGAAGGCGACAAACAACTCGCAATGCTGCGCCAGGTTTTTCCATGAGGTATGCGCCGCCAGCAGCCAATCCATGTTGCCGACAATGTGCGGCATCAGGACCCGTCCAGCGCCAAGGCTGTAGCTGTCCATGCTGAAGACATAGCCGCCGAACAGATTGAGAAAGCGATGCAACTGACTCTGCGCATGATGGAAACGCCCGGCACTGCCCCAGCCGTAGCTGCCGCCGAAAATCGCCGGGTTGCCATGCTCGGTCTTGACCCGTTTCAGCTCCTTGGCGACCAGGTCCAGCGCGACGTCCCACGACACTTCGATGAAGGGTTCCTGCCCGCGCAGCTCGGGATGAGCGCCGGGCTCGGCGAGATAGCTGCGACGCACCGCCGGCCGCATGATCCGCGTCGGTGAAGTAATCGCCTCGGGAATCGAAGCACCGATGGGCGACGGATCCGGGTCCCACTCCACCGGGACCATAGCCTCCAGTTTTCCATCGACCACCTGCGGACGGTACGCCCCCCAATGCAACGAAGTGAAACCCATGGCGCAATGAACTCCCAATGGCATACGGTCGATAGCACGTAACAGGCCTCATGTGGGAGCGGGCTTGCCCCCTGTGTCCTGCAAAGAGCGGCATTCAACCCATAATTACCAGCTCTCGCCCAGCCCGAGCAAGCTCATGATCTGGCGTCGCAGGTCTACCAGGTAAGGATCGTCGCGATGACGCGGATAAGGCCGCTCGATGGTCAATTGCGCCTTGATCGCTGCCGGTCGGTCACTGAGCACGATCACCCGGTTGGCCAGCAGCAAGGCTTCCTCGACATCGTGGGTCACCAGCAACGCGGTGTAGCCCTGGCGCTGCCACAAATCGATCAGTTCCTTTTGCATGCTGATACGGGTCAACGAATCCAGCTTGCCCAACGGCTCGTCGAGAATCAGCAGGCGCGGTTCGTTGACCAGCGCACGGGCCAATGCCACACGCTGGGCCATGCCGCCTGACAACTGGCGCGGGTAAGCCCGGGCGAACTGACCAAGGCCGACTTTTTCCAGTGCGGCATCGACCTTGGCGCGATGGGTTTTGAGAATGCCCTGGGCTTCCAGGCCAAGGGCGACGTTGTCCCATACCCGCCGCCACGGGTACAGCGTCGGGTCCTGGAACACCACGACCCGACTCGGGTCCGGACCGGTAATCGGCGCACCATCAGCCAGCAAAACACCGCAATCGGCAGGTTCAAGCCCCGCCGCCAGGCGCAACAACGTGGACTTTCCGCAACCCGAGGGCCCGAGCAGCGCGACGAACTCGCCGGGCGCCACGTCGAGGCAAATCCGTTCCAGTACCGGCAAGTGCCGGCCGTCCAAGGTAAAACCGTGGCTCAGGTTGTCAATACTCAGGGCCAACCCTGCCGAGGCCGTTGCTGCGTGTGCCTGCGCTACCATTTCATCGCTCCTTTTTGCCAGGCCAACAACCGGTCACGGATCAGGAACAGCGCCGAGATCAACCCCGAACAGGCCAATGCCATGATCAGCAGTGCCGCGTACATATTGGCGTAGGCCGCCCACCCTTGGGCCCATTGCAGGTACCAACCGATGCCGGATTTGACCCCCATCATTTCCGCGACCACCAGGGTCGAGAACGAGGCGCCCAAGCCCATGAACAAACCGACAAACACGTGGGGCAACGCCGCCGGGATCGCCACTTTAAAGATCAGGAACCCCTGCTTGGCGCCCAGGGTCCGGGCCACGTCGTAATAGGCCTTATCGACGCTCGAAACGCCCGACCAGGTCAGCACCGTCACTGGAAACCAGGTCGCCAGGGCGATGAGAAACACACTGGCACTCCAACTGGTGGGGAACACAAAGAAGCACAGCGGCAACAATGCCGTCGAAGGCACCGGCCCGAGGATGCGCAAGACCGGGTGCAACCAGTAGCCGATACGGCTCGACCAACCGATGGCCACGCCGGCCACAAAACCGGTCGCGGCCCCCAGCGCCACGCCACTTCCCAGCAGCAGTGCCGAATGCAGCAAGCTGTCGGCCAGGCGCGGCCAGTCTTCAACGTACACTGCGAGCAGCGCTTGCGGCGGCGCAAAGAATGGCACCGGCAGTAGCCCCAGCTTGGCGGTAAGCAGTTCCCAGGTGCCTAGCAGAATGGGCAGAGCGATCAACCAGGCGCCTGCTGCGCGTATGCGCGTAGCGACCTTCGCCGACCAGTGACCGACGATGCACAGCAGCCCGATCAACGTCGCCACGGCCAGGCACAGATTCGCCAGGCCCTGGGTCATCGGCCAAAGGCGCGTGGCATTGGGCCAATAGCTGATCAACAACGCGACCGCCACCCATGCTGTCACCGCTACCGCACCTTGCCACCAAAGCTTGAATGTCCATGGCCTCGTCGATACGGCCAACGTCGAAACATCAGCTGAAGACATCGGCGGTGATCTCCTTGGCGAACTCGTCGGCGTTAGTGCCCTGGCTGATGACTTCTACGGTTTTCAGGTCGCTGACGTAGGTGGTGATTTCCTTCGTCAGCAACGCCCCCACGGCGTGGTGGCCGTGGGTATGGTCATGCAGGATCGCCTCGACTTCTTCAGTGGAGGTGTTGAGGGCATAGGCCTGGAAACCCTTGGCCACGGCCTCGGGATTTTTCACCGAATAATCGTGGGCTTCGAGAACCGCCTGGGTCAGGGCCGCCACCACGCGCTTTTCCTCACGCACCAATTTGCCTGTGACGCCGACGACGCAGCAGCTGAGATTGGCGTAGTCCTCGACCAGATTGGTGGACAATTCCTGGGCTTTGCCGGTCTTGATCAGGCGGTACATGAACGGGTCACTGCCGCTGACGGCCTGCACTTCCCCGCGCTCCAGCGCCGTGCCCAGCAGATCGGCCGGATACAGCCGCCAATCGACATCGCGTACCGGGTCAATGCCATGTTTTTTCAACAGGATCGAGAAGAAATTGCGATCCGGGCTGGCCATGTCGGTGACGCCGATGGTTTTGCCTTTGAGGTCTTCGAGTTTATGCACGTTGCCATTCACGGCACTGAGCAATCTCAGGCAACCGCCGTGAGTGCCCGCGGTGAGTTTGACGTCGAAGCCCTGCTCCAGCGCTTTCAGCCAGCGCAACGCCATGCCGACACCGGCATCGGCCTTGCCGGTGGCAATGGCTTCGAGCAGCACTTCGGTGGAATTGCCAAAATTGACCAGCTCGACATCGAGGTTGTGCTTCTTGAAGAAACCCTGTCCGTGGGCAATGACCACCGGTGCCAGGCAAACCGCATTGAGGTTGACCGCCAGTTTCAGCGCGCGCGGTGTCTCCAGCCGGATGAACTCGCCGGTGCTTGCCGGCGCCGGCCCGATATCGACAGCGTGTCCGGCGTGTTCATCGCCAGCTCGACTGGAGCGCGGCAACGCCATCAGCAACGGACTCGCCAAGGCGACACTGGCCAGCCCCAGCAGGTGTCGACGGGTCAATCGATCGAAAACGGCCATTCAAATATCCCTTTGGTTGATGGAAGTAACTCAATCCTTCAGCTCGCCGAGCCCCAGGTGCTCACGCAACGTCGAGCCCTCGTAGGCGCGGCGGAACAAGCCTTTGCGCTGCAGATGGGGGATTACGCTTTCGACAAATTCACTGAACGAACCCGGCAGATAACCCGGCGAAATCACGAAACCGTCGCAGCCTTCACCCAAAAACAACTCGGCCAGTTGATCGGCGATCTGGGTCCCGGTGCCGACCAGTTGCGGCACACGTACGCTGCTGGCGAAAATCCGTCCCAACTGCTCCAGCGTGGTGTCGGCACCTTGCATCAGCAGCTTTTCGGCGGCCGCAGGATGGATCAGCGGCGATTGGGCAATCTCGACCAGCGTCGCGGATAACGGAAACGGCGACAGGTCGACATTGAGTTGCGAGGCCAGCGTGACCAGCCCTAATTCGGGACGTGCCAGTGCGTTGTGTCGATCGCGCTTGGCCCGTGCTTCGGCTTCGGTGCCGCCAATAAACGGCATGACCGCCGTCAGCACTTTGCAGCTGTCAGCCTCACGGCCTTGCTGCACGACTTGGGCCCGCACGTCATCACGGAAAGCGCGCATGGCGCTCAGGTGCGGGTGAATGGTGAAGATCGCCTCGGCCCAACGCGCCCCGAAACACCGGCCACGACCGGAGGAGCCGGCCTGGATCAGCACCGGTCGCCCCTGGGGCGTGCGCGGAATATTCAGCGGGCCTTCGACCTTGAACCACTCGCCATGATGCTGCACTGACCGGATCTTCGACGGATCGGCCAGCACCCCGCTTTCACGGTCGAGCTTGAGCGCGTCCGGTCCCCAACTGCGCCACAGTTTCAACGCGACTTCGACGAACTCGTCGGCACGGTCGTATCGCAGGTCATGCTCCAGGTGCCTGTCCTTGCCGAACAGCCGCCCTTCGCTATCGTTCATCGAGGTGACGATATTCCACGCGGCGCGGCCCTTGGATAAGTGATCCAGGGTGGCGAATTCCCGGGCGATATGGGCAGGCTCGTAATAGGTCGTCGAACGGGTTGCACCCAGGCCCAGCTTGCTGGTTTGCCCGATCAGGTAAGACAGGATTGGCAAAGGGTCCAGACGTGTCGCGTCCTGGGCACCATAACGCAATGCCAGATCCCGGGAGCCGCCCATTTGATCACCCACTGCGAGGCGATCGGCGAAGAACAGAAAGTCGAACAACCCCTCTTCCACGACTTTCGCAACGCGCGCGTAGTACTCGGGATCGAGGTAATGACCGACGGTGTCCGGATGGCGCCACACCGCGTGACTGTGGATGACCGGCCCGGTCAACAAGAAGGCAGAGAGGTGAATTTGACGACCCATGGTGGTGCTCCAAAGGATGGGAAGTGGTCTTCTTACTTGACCTTCGGAGTCCAGACTGCGATGTCGGAAACCTTCAACGGCTTGGGCGTCAGTTTCGCTGCGTAATAGGTGTCGGCAATGCGTTGCTGCTCGGCCAGTTCATCGAGCTTGACCGGGACGATGTCGTAGCTGCGGCGAGTGTTCGCAAGTTCGACAGTGGCGGACGGAATGTTGCCCCACACCGGCCCGAGAATCTTCGCGGCCTCCTGCGGGTGTGCTTTGACCCACTGCCCGGTCTCTCGCAGGGTATCGAAGGTGACCTGCAGCACGTCCGGGTGCGCGTTGGCGAACTTCGACGTCGCCAGGTAGAAGCGGTTGTAGTCGGCTATACCGTCCTTGCCATCCGCCAGCACGCGCACGTGGTGATCCAGTTGTTGGGTCGCCAGGAACGGGTCCCAGATGGCCCAAGCATCGACACTGCCGTTGGCGAATGCCGCCCCGCCATCCGGTGCTTCGAGGTAACGCACATTGATATCTGCGAGGGTCAGACCGGCTTTTTTCAATGCGCCAATCAACAGGAAGTTGCTGCCCGAGCCTTTGGAGACCGCGACGGTCTTGCCTTTCAAGTCGGCAATGCCATGAATGGGGGAATTGTCCTGAACGATGATCGCCTGCGCGCTGGATGACGGGTTTTCCCGCGCGTAGTAGGTCAGCGGCGCATCGGCGGCCTGGGTGAACAGTGCGAAGGCGTCGGCCACGTCGGCATGCAAATCGACGCTGCCAGCGTTCAGGGAACTGAGCAGGCCCGAGCTGAATTCGTGCCAGTTGACGCTGAAGCCCAAGGGTTTCAGGCGTTCTTCCAGTTGGCCGTTTTGCTTGAGCAGAATCCATAGCGTCGAGGAGCGCTGGTAACTGATGTCGATGGCTTGCTGTGCATGAACTCCCGCTGCAACGAACAGCAGACTGGCGGCGACAATGAGTTGCTTGAACGTCATGAAAGGCCTTGGCATGGAGTGATTCGAAGAGACTGAGCGAAAAATCGAGTCAGCAGTGTTGCGTCCGGCGAGGTTCGAAGGCCGAGCCTGAAAGCAATATTGATTATATTAGCGACTAATTATTATGAAAGAACCATATAATTCTATGGTTATTCCGGTTGTGCTGGTTGTTGGGGCATTAACCAGGCGCACGAACCGCGGGCATAACCTTAGCTTTCGAAATTCTTATTCCCCGTGCTCGGCGACAGTTAAGTTGGACCTGCGACCGTTCAAGGAACCGTTCTGACCTGGAGGTGTTTTATGGGAACCCATCAGACTCAACTCGCCCCCGCCTCCGTGCGCAGCGTGCTGAATTACCTGCAAGACACCGGCGTGCGTCCAGTGAACTACACCTACCCGCCGCCCGACGGCGTGGACCAACGCAGCGGCGTGCTGGACCCGACTCAAGTGACCATCCACAACGCACGGTTACTCGACGAGCCGGCGAGTATCAACCGCCAGGGCTTCGAAAAGTCGATCACACCAGCGCCGTTGCGAACCTTGAAGACGACGAACAAGTGCGCCTGTATTACTACCCGGAAACCGAAGCCCTACTCAAACAACAGACCGGCGCCGTGAAGGTGGTGATCTTCGACCATACGATCCGCGTCGATGACCCGGGCCGTGAGGCGCGCGGCTTGCGCGAGCCGGTGCGCTACGTGCACAACGACCAGACCGAGCGCTCGGCCATTCGCCGCGTACGGGACCACCTCCCGGCAGACGAAGCCGAACAGCGCCTGCTCAAACGCTTTGCAATCATCAATGTATGGCGCCCCATCGGCGCGCCCGTGCTGAGCACGCCCCTTGCCTTGTGTGATGCGCGCAGCATGGCCGATAGCGATCTGTTGCCCAGCGACCTGGTGTATCGCAACAAAGTCGGCGAAACGTTTTCAGTCAAGGCCAACCCCGCGCACCGTTGGTATTACTACCCGCAGCTGCGCCCGGACGAGGCCTTGCTGTTGAAAATCCATGATTCGCGCAAGGATGTGGCCAGGCTGAGTGCTCACACGGCGTTCGATGACCCCACCACGCCAAAAGACGCGCCGTCACGGCGCAGCATCGAATTGCGCGCATTGGTGTTCTTCGACACGTAAATCAAGGCTTCACCCAGCATTGGCCACATCAAAAATCAACAGTGGCCGATACTTTCAGTGTGCGCGGTGCACCTTGGGTCAGATAGCCGCCGTTGGCCGAGGTCCAGTAATTCTCGTCAGCGACGTTCTCCAGCATCGCGTTGAAGGTCAGTGCGCGGCCCTCCATTTTCGTCTGATAGCGCGCACCCAGGTCGACGCGGGTCCAGGCGGGGATACTGTAGTCGTTGGCGCTGTCGACGAACTGGCCGCCGGTGCGCAGTAGCAGGCCGTTCAGGCTCACCCCGGGCAAGCCGGGCACATCCCAGTCGGCGCCCAGATTGAACTGGAACTGCGGCACACCCACCGCCTGGTTGCCATCGTCGCGACCGCCAGCGGTGCCACGCAGCTCGGCTTTGGTCCAAGTGGCGCCGCTCAGCAAGCGCAAGCCGTCCAGCGGCTCGCCGAACAGGCTCAGTTCCACGCCGCGATTGCGCTGCTCGGCGTCCACCCGGTAGTAGCCGTCGCCGCCGAGCACGCCCTGCGGTTGCTCGATGCGGAACAGGCTGAGGCTGCCGCCGAAGGTGCCCCAATCGAGCTTGGCACCCACCTCGGTCTGCTTGGAGCGATAGGGCGCGAACATCTCGCCGTTGTTAAGCGCCGCGACCGGCGCGGTCGGCCCCTGTTGCAGAGACTCGACGCGGTTGGCATAGAGCGACAGGTACTCGGTGGGCTTGATCACGAGACCATAGGCCGGCGTGGTAATGCTTTCCTGATAGTTGGCGGTGCGGGCACCGCTGGCCGCGCTCCAGGCATCAGAGCCGATAGACTGGCGGCGCACGCCCAGGGTCAGCAGCACACGGTCATCGAGCAAGCCCAGGGTGTCGGATATCGCCAGGCTGCGGTTCTGCACCTTGGCGACGGTGTCCGGATCGTGGAGATCGCCGGAAACGCTGGTGGCCGGCGGCTCGGCGACGGGCTGGCCCTCATACAGGTTGCCGAAGCCGCGACTGCCCGCCGCGGTGGACTCGAACGCGTTGCGCTTCTCCTGCCAGATGCCGTTGGCGGCCAGGTTGATGCGGTGGCTGACCGGCCCGGTCATGAGTTCGCCGCGCAGCCCCGTGACAGCACTCAGGGTCTCTTGGTCCAGCGGCGAATAGAGGCGGCCGATACGGGCGTCACCATTTTTGCCGTAGACGTAGTTGGAGGCGTAGACGCCGTTCTCCCGCGTGTATTTGCCACCTGCGCTCAGGTAGGCGGTCCAACTGGGCGAGAGGTCGTACTCGGCGCTGAACATGCCGTAGGTGTCTTCGAGCTGCGACCAGCTCCAGGGTTGCGCGTAGTTGTGGTCGGAGTCGGGTGCCGAGGGCGTCTTGCCGTTAAGCGTGCTGGTTGGCCCCGTCGTGGTCAGGTAGACCACCGAGCGCCCCTCATTGACGCGTTGCTTCTGGTAGCCGAGATCCGCAGACAGTCGCAGACCGTCACCGCGGTAGTCCAGGCCGAGGGTGGCCAGACTGAAGCGCGAGTGCTCATCGTCCACCGCTGTCTCGCCCTCGCGCTGGGCCAGGTTCACGCTCACGCCAAAGCGGTTGTCCTCGCCGAAGCGCTGGCCCAAGTCGAGGTGTCCACCCACCCGGCTATCGCTGGCATAGTCCAGGGTGGCGCTGCGCGTGGGGGTGTCTTCGGCGCGCTTGGAAACCACGTTGATCGCCCCGCCGACACCGCTGCCCGACGGCGACACGCCATTGACGAAGGCGTTGGCGCCCTTGAACACCTCGACGCGCTCGACCGACTCGGTGGAGATGATCTGTCGCGGCAGGATCCCGTACAGCCCGTTGAAAGCAATATCGTCGCTGAACAGCTGGAACCCGCGCACGACGAACACCTGGGAGAAGTTGCCGAAGCCGAACGACTGACGCACGCCCGGATCGCTGGCCAGCACATCGGCCAGGGTCTGCGCCTGGCGCTTTTCAATCAGTTCGGAGGTGTAGCTGGAGAAGGCGAAGGGCACATCCTGCATATCCTGGTTGCCCAGCACGCCGATGCGGGCACCCCGCGCCGTCTCCCCACCTACATACTCGGCCGGCAGGTCGACACGGCCTTCGGCGATCCCGTTGATGTCGATCGAACCCAGCTCCAACACGCCCTGCTCGGGCACCGGCACCAGCGTGAAGGTGCCGTCGTTACCGGTCTGGAACGTCAGGCCGCTGCCCTCCAACAATCGCTGCAGGCCATCGACCACCGAATAATCGCCCTTGAGCGCCGGCACCACGCCGCTGCCGCGGGTCAGGCCGGCGTCATAGAGCAGGCGCACGTTGGCCTGCTCGGCGAAATCGGTGAGCGCCGCGTCAAGCCGCTGGGCGGGCACGTCGAGTTCGACGGCTTGCGCCTTTGCAGCAGCAATGGCCAGGGGTAGAACGGCTAGCGCCGCGAGGAAGGAGGTCGACCGCATGCTGATGTCCTTGGCTATCAATACGAAGAAGTCGCATTTGCAGGAACGGAAGACGAAGGCGGCGATGATTTCTGAACCATCGCCCCTAAAATATTTTGTTTTTTTCTTGAAGGTACAGGCGCGGCGCGGGCCTCAGCGGCGTGACGTGACCAGAATCAACCCCGGCAGGCGCACCAGACGCACAGGCAAGGTGTTCTCCACAGCACTCAATACCGCCTGTGGATCATCAAGGGCGAACACGCCGGTCACCTGTAGCCCGCGAGCGGCTTCGTCGACAAACAGCACCCGCGCAGACTGGCTGCGCTCAAGCTCGGCGAACACCTGCTCCAAGGGCCGGTCGCGGAAGACGAGCTTGCCGCGCTGCCAGCCCAAGCGCTGACGTACATCCAGTGCCTGCGGCGCCTGCAGCTCTCCGTCGCGCCACTGCACCTGCTGCCCGCCGACCACCGGCAGCGGCTCGCGCCCCTCGCTGGAGGCCAGCACTCGGCCTTCGCTTACCGCGAGGTCGACACCGCCCTCCTCCAGCCGCACATCAAAGCGCGTGCCGGTGACGCGTATGCGCGCCTCGCCGGCACTGACCATGAATGGCCGGGCCGGGTCATGGGCAACCTGGAAATCCGCCTCGCCGCGGTACAGCCTGACCTCGCGGCGACCGTCGACAAACTGCCAATCCAGCGCCGAATCGCCGTTGAGGGTCAACAGCGAACCATCGGCCAGACGCAACTCGCGCACCTCGCCCGGCTGGGTACTGATATCGGCATACAGGCCGATCCAGGTACCGCGTGGTAGCCACAGGGCGAGCAACAGCATCGCGGCACAGGCCAGCGGAGCCGCCCAGCGTCGATGGCGACGCACGCGTACTTGAGGCTGCTCCGCCGGACGTTCTATCTGTCCGAGCAACGACCACAGCCCTTCTACCTCACGCAACGCCTGCTCGTGCTCGGGCGCTGCCTCGCGCCAGGCTTGCGCGGCATCGCGATCGGCAGCGGTGGCGCGGCCAGAATGCAGCAGTACCTGCCATTGGCGGGCCTGATCGAGAAGCGAAGGTTGAGTCACGGCTGCGGGTCCATCTGCTGCTGGCAGTGTTCGAGGGCCTTCAGGATATAGCGTCCGGCCATGCTTTCCGAGACACCCAGGCGCTCGCCGATCTCACGCTGGGTGAGCCCGTCCAGGCGATTCCACAACAACGCCTGGCGCAGGTGCGGCGGTAAACCCTGGACGACGCGCTGCAGTCGCTCCAGGCGCTGGGCGTCGCTTGCCGCACGCTCCGGCCCCGGCTGGGCACTGACCAATTCGATGGATATATCCTCCTCGACGGGGCGCGATTTCTGCTGACGGCGGTAGTCAATGATCAGGTTGCGCGCGATGCGATAGAGGAACGCACGCAGGTTGCCGATCTCCTGTCCAGATTCTCGCCGGCGAAAGCGCAACCAAGTCTCTTGCCGCAGGTCGGCCGCCAGTTCTTCGCACTTCACTTGCCGCGTGAGGAAACGCAACAGTTCGCTGGAATGGTTCTCGAACTGGCCGTCGGCGGAATGAGGATCGGATGGCCGGGACACGCAAATGACTCAAACGAGGAAGAAACGCGAGGGTATATCAAATGATAATGACTTTCAATTAGTCGCACGCCTGATGACTTCATCCCAAGGTGGCGTCGAAGGGAACAGCTCAATCAGAAATGCGATGAATGCCTTTACGTTTGGACTACCTCGACGACTCTCCGGCCATAAAGCAGTGATGACGAACCGTTCCACGGTGAACTGTGGGAGGATCGGCACCAGTTCTCCCCGACGCACATACGGCGCGGCCACATAATGCGGCGTGATGCCGATACCACCTCCTGCAGCCAGTACCGCCGCTACCGCATCGCTGACATCGACGGTAAACGCTGAATCGGGCGCCAGCTCGAGCTGCTTGTTATCCGCCTCATAAGGCCATCTCAAACTCTGCCCCGTGCTCTGGTAGCGAAAATTCACGCATTCATGACCCGCCAGATCTTCAGCTGTTACCGGGATGCCTTTGCGCTGGAGGTAGTGAGGTGATGCAAACGCACCGATTCGGTGGGGTCCCAGAGGCCGCGAAACCAGACGCGAATCGGCGAGGTTGCCGACGCGGACGGCGACGTCGATTCCTTGCCCAATGATGTCTGAATACTGATCTCCGAGCCTCAGGTCGATGGCCAGATTCGGATATTGCTCGCGAAACCTGGGCAGTGCAGGCGCAAGAATGTTCAGACCGATCGGCAAAGGAGCCGTCACCTTCAGGACGCCGGAGGGCTCGGCTCGGGAAGCGACGGCGGCCTGATCAATGTCTTCGACTTCTCGCAGAATCCGCAGCGCACGCTCATACAGGTCGCGCCCCTCTGGTGTAAGGACCAGCGACCGCGTCGTGCGGGTAAACAGCATAAGCCCGAAATGCTCCTCAAGCCTTTGCACACTTTTACTGACCGCGGAGGGTGACACCGAAAGTGCTCGCGCAGCCGCCGTGTAGCTGCCCAGCGAGGCCGCTCGTGCAAAGGCGATAAGCCCGGTTAAACGATCCAATCCAATTTGTGCCTTCATGGCATGAGTAAAGCGACTTCCTCCCTGATTATCAACCTGTCTTCATGACAGTAGTCTTTCCCCATCGAACGCCAGACAGGTGTTCCAGACGGAGACTCATCATGAACATCAGCCAGACACTTCCCTCCTCCCTCGCCGACAAAACGGTGGTCATTTTCGGCGGCACCTCCGGCATCGGGCTGGCCGCTGCGGTACAAGCGAAAGCTGCTGGCGCCAGCGTCATCGTGATCGGCTCAAACGCCGCGCGTGCCGAGCAAGCCGCCATCGAGCATGGCCTGGACGGCTGGCGCGCCGCGGACGTGACCAACAGCCAGGCTGTCGAAACCGTACTGGCGGATATTCCCCAGGTGGATCACCTCGTTCTGCTCGCCGGAACATTCGTTGCCGGCAGCGTGCTGACGGCAGATCCCGACTACCTGCGCCGCGCCTTCGATGAACGCATCTGGGCCTCGATCAATGCGATTCGCGTGCTCGGTGACAGGCAGGCAAAAGACGGCTCGATCACGCTCATCTCCGGCTCCCTGGCAGATCGACCGAACGCTTATGGCACCGCCGTACTCGCAGCCGCATCGGCGGCGATGGAAGCACTGGCTCGCGGTCTGGCGCTGGAGCTGGCGCCGGTGCGCGTCAACACACTGTCTCCCGGCCCGATCAACACACCGATTTTCGACAAGGCACTGGGCGCGGGGCGTGACGCGTTCGTCGCGTCCCTGGAACAGGTCCTGCCCTTGCATCGCCTCGGCACCTCCGATGAAGCGGGCGCGGCGGCAGTGTTCTTGATGAGCAACACCTTCATGAACGGCGCCGTACTCAATATCGATGGCGGCGCACGCCTGGTTTGAGGCTACTGCCACCTGCTTAATTACGCCCGGGCGCAGGCCATGGTCACGCCTCCCACCAGGCCGTCCATGATCGGCGCGCAGAACTCGCCAGTGAGCACCGCGCCGATAATCAGGGACAGTGACGAATCAAGCGATCCACTTGCGGTCACCGGTAAAGCAAATGGTCAACCACCGCGTCGCGTCGGCTTGACCCAACCTGGCAGAGATCTGCTCACGGATCGCGTCCAGTTGCCCTACGGTTTCCAACCGGTAATCCGCCGGGAGCACGATATGGATCTCGATGAACCGCGCCCGCCCGTGTTTCTGGACATAGGACACGTAGTCCTGGAAGCCATGTTCCAACGTGGCCGCCGCCATCACCTGGCGCACCGTATCGTCAAGTTGATCCGGTGCGATACCCAATACATCGCGCAAAGCCGGGCGCAGGATCTTGAAGGCTGGTGCCAGCATGCTCAGCGCCAGCAGGATCAGGATCAACGGGTCGACATACATTGCCCACTGCCCGTAACCCTGGGACTTGAGCAACAGAGCGACCAGGAAACTGACCAGCAGGCCCACCGAAAGCATCGCGTCGACCAGCCAACTGATGTTGTCGAACTGGATGAGCGATGACTTGAGCGTTCGATTGCGATAGCGAACGTAGAAGAAATAGCCGAACTCGACGACGGTGAATATAGCGGCATAGATGATCACCATGCCCAACTCGATTTCACGGCCCCCGTTGATGATGCCAGACACGCCATTGAGGAAGGCATAGATGGCGATCAACAGCAGGAAGCTGCCTTCGATCAGCAGGACCATGGGTTCCAGATGCCAGAACCCGAACTGGAAGCGGTGGTTGCTTTCCTTGGCGATCAACCTGGCAGTGATCAGCATCAGTACCTTGATGAAGGTAGCGACCAACGAGAAAAAACCATCGAACAGGATGGATTGGGCACCCGTTATGAAACCCGTGCAGATCCCGGCAATCGCCACGGCGAACATCAGGAAAGTGGATTGCTTGAGCAGCGACTGCTCACCTCGGTTACTCACGTAGCTTACCTCTGACAACATTCGAATCGATGCACAGCACGATCGATTTCCGGGCGACAGTCTACTTCATCGCCCTGGCAAGGAGCCTTTGAAGACGCCCACCAACGGGTTTTTAAGAATCGTCCTATGCCGGGCCGGAACTCGAATCAAGGGTCGGCGGGCATGGCCGTTGCACGTGTCAGACTCACCATCGCGTGCCTCCTACCAGACTCCCGAGGCCACGCTTTCGGAATCGTCTGATACCCATCCGGCTCGCGCCTCGCTAGGTTGGCTGGATGAAATTGAAGAACTACCTTCACCAGATCAACCCCCTGCTCTCCACTCCCAATGCCGCCCGACGCCTGCTGCGCCTCTTTGGCGTGGTGCTGCTCGTCGGCATACTCAGTGGCGTCTACAGCTTTCTGTTGCTGACGTTTAATGCCGAGGTATCGCGCAGGCGCAGCCACATGAGCAGCGCCATCGCCGAGGCCCATACGTTCTTCACGACCCGTGGAGCATTGCTGGAGAGCCTGAGCCTGTCGGCGATCCGCAAGCCCGAGGGGGTGAAGCCACAAGTGTCGCCCGAGGAGATTCATCTGCTGCTGGGCAACACACAAGGCAAACAGTGGAGCATCTGGTTGACCGAGCGGGTCAGGGACTACCTGACCAGCAGACAAGTGAACCTGCTTTATGTCAGCAGCGGCAACGACGTGCGAGTGAAACGGCTTTACACGGCGACCCCTGGCGCGGGCGATTTTCCCTCGGCGATGCTGGACCGCTTGCAAGCGTTGAAAGGTGACAACAGGGCCTCGGTCAATGAGCTGTGGCTGACCAACCAATCGAGCAGTCATTCGCAGCTGTACATGTTCATTCGTCTCGATCGGCGTGACCTCGACTCCGGCTGGCTGGGGCTGGAAATGGACGGTCGCGAAGTGTCCCACGCTCTGGACGACAGGAGCGCCGGGCAATTCATGATGTTCAATCCCGACGGCATGCTGGTATTCAGCAACAGCCAGCCGGCGCAACTCAGCCAGAACCTGTTGCAGATGCAAGGACAGAACTTCTTCGGCTTCGTTGGCGATGCATGGCTGCCCGACCACCTGGTCATGCGCAAGCAGCTCAAGTCTTCCGATTGGCAGTTGGTGTACTCCATCGACTTGCGTGACGTCCTCCTGGCGCTATGGCCCCGCCTCGTGGGAGCCCTGCTGTTCTGCCTGTTCAGCATCAGCCTGGTGTGGATACTGATTCGCCGTCTCGAACATCGCTTCATCGCGCCGACCATCAGTCGCATCCAGGCCCTGGTGGAAAGCGAGCTGTTCAGCAGCGATGTGATCCAGACGGCCCCGGTGGCCCTGTGCGTGCTGCGCCGCGCCAATGGCCAGGTGGTCCTGGAGAACACCCTGTCGCAGCAGTGGCTGGGGCAAAGCGGCGAACGCGAGCGCCTGAGCCCTCGATGGATCTACCGGGCCTTCGACGCCATGGACCCGCAAGTCACCGACTACTTCGAGGCGGCCGACGGACGTCACCTGTACCTGAGTTGCGCTCCCACCCGCTATAAGGGCGAGGACGTGTTACTTTGCGCATTCAGCGATATCAGCACCCGCACGCAGATCGAAGAAGCCCTGGAGCAGGCACGTCAGCTGGCCGACGCCGCCAATGAAGCCAAGACGCTGTTCCTGGCGACGATGAGCCATGAGATCCGCACCCCGCTGTACGGCGTGCTCGGGACGCTGGAGTTGCTGGCGCGAACCGAACTGGATGCCCAGCAGACCGACTACCTGCGCACCATCGAGAGCTCTTCGGCGACATTGCTGCAATTGATCTGCGATGTACTGGACGTCTCCAAGATCGAGGCAGGGCAACTGGCCCTGGAACTCACCGAGTTCAGCGTGCTGGACCTGATTCACGAGGCGACCCAGGGGTATACAGCCGCAGCTCACGGCAAGGGGCTGGACCTGTATGCCGTCATTGACCCGAAAGTACCTGAGCGAGTCATCGGCGACGTCTCGAGAATCCGTCAGATTCTCTACAACCTGTTGAACAACGCAGTCAAATTCACCGATGCAGGCCGAATCGTGCTGCGGGTCAAGCAGGCTGGCCGGGACGGTGAGCGGGTCAGCCTGTTCTGGCAGGTTTCCGACACGGGCAAGGGCATTACCCAGGAAGACCAGTCGCGCATTTTCGAACCCTTCTACCAGACCCGCGGCCATACCAATGTGATTGCCGGGACCGGGCTGGGCCTGCCCATCTGCCAGCGTCTCACGCATTTGATGAATGGCAGTATCCGTGTGGTCAGCGAGCCCGGGCTGGGCAGTAGCTTCTCCCTGACCCTCTCGCTCGAACAATCCATGGCGCCCGTGCCGGCGAACAGCACCCCGCCCCTGTCGCCGAAAGTGGTCTTCGTGGTCTCCCCTATCCGCGAACTGGCCGAGAACATGAGTGGCTGGTTACGTCGTTGGGGCGCACGCCCGCAGCTCGATCATCCCTCACGGGGTGCTCCCACCCACGGAGCTGTGCTGCTCGAGCTGCATCCGGGTTCCTTCGAACAACGCCTGGACGCCCACTGGACCGGGGAGCGGGTGATAGCGACCGGCGACGGTTATAACGAACCTCAGCACAGTGCCGACGGCTGGGTGGTGAACATCAATCACCTGAACGCGATTCATCAGGCCGTCAGCCGCGCCCAAGGCCTATGCGCCATCGAACCTGAACATGAAACTCCGCGGCAGCTGAAAAAACTGCATCTGCACATCCTGGTGGTCGAGGACAACGTCATCAACCAGCTGATCCTGCATGACCAATTGCAGGAACTGGGTTGCACGGCGCAGTTGGCCGCAAACGGTGAAGAAGCATTGGCGATGTGGCGCCAAGGGCGGTTCGATGTGGTGCTGAGCGACGTCAACATGCCCCGCATAAACGGTTATGAGCTGGCCCGCGAGCTACGCCGCCTTGGCTGCCAAGTACCGATCATCGGCGCGACCGCCAATGCCATGCGTGGAGAAGAAGCGCTATGCCTGGCCGCAGGCATGAACCACTGCCTGGTCAAGCCTTTCACGCTACAGGCCTTGCATAACCAACTGGCGCCCTACGAAAGAACACCCTCATGAACCCCATCAGCGTACTGGTCGTCGAAGACCATCCATTTCAGCAGGTGTACCTGCAGAACCTCTTCAGCGAGCTGGGGGATTTCGATCTGCAATTCGCCCAGGAAGGCAGCGCGGCGCTGGATTGCCTGAAAAAGCGTGACTACGATCTGGTCCTGACCGATCTGTTGATGCCCGGCATGGACGGCATCCAGTTCATCCAGGGATTGGCCGCCTCCGGCTCCCGGCCCGCGCTGGCGATCATGAGTGTGGCGTCCAGACGGATGCTCACGAGCGCAAGCCTGGCCGCCCGTAACCTGGGCGTCAAAGTCATAGGGCTGATATCCAAGCCGGTCAAGCTCGCCGCGCTGCGCAATCTCACCGATCAACTGGGCAGCCTGCGCCAGGCTGACCTGCCCCTCCCCGGCCCGCAGATCGACCACCAGACCATCAGCCATGCCCTGGAAAGTGGCGAGTTGCGCGCCTGGTTCCAACCCAAGAAATCCTTGGCCAACGGGCGGATCGTGGCCGCCGAAGCGTTGGTGCGCTGGATTCATCCCGAGCACGGACTTCTGCTGCCCGGGGTTTTTCTGCCGACACTCAAGGCGTTCGACCTGGAAGAGTGCCTGCTCTGGCATATCCTGAAGCAAGCGATCGCCGCCCAGAACCAATGGTGCAGCCAGGGCTATGCCATCCCGGTGTCGATCAACCTGCCCACACATCTGCTCAACAGCCCGGACCTGGCGGACCGAATCCTCGCGTTCGTCCTCGAGCACCATGGTGTCCCGGCGATGATCTGCTTCGAGTTGATGGAGTGTTCCATGCCCGAAGACATCAGCAACTTTTACGCCGGTGCATGCCGGTTGCGCATGAAAGGGTTCGGCCTTTCCCAGGACGACTTCGGCCAGGGCTACAGCTCGTATATGAACCTGGTCTCGACACCGTTTACCGAGTTGAAGATCGATCGGGCGCTGGTGCACGGCTGTACCGCCAATGAAGAACTTACCCAGGCCCTGACCAGCATCGTCGCACTCGGCCGCCAGCTGGGCCTGACGGTCGTGGCCGAAGGGGTTGAAACGGCGCAGGAGCTGGCGCTATTGCGTAGAATCAACTGCACCCAGGTGCAGGGTTTCCTGATCTCCCACGCCGTGTCGTCCAGCGAATTCCAGCAATTGCTGACTCAGGATGGACCGGCCTTGGTCGATTGACGACTGGAAGTCCATTTCATTTTGTCCAGGTCGCGCGGGGCGGAACATTTCCGAGCGTCCTTCAAAGGTTGGCCCAATGACCCATTCCGATGATCTTCTACAGAAACTGACCAGCAGCTCCTTGAAGATGAACAAAGGGCTGATCGTTCTGGGCGGTCTGGCGTCGCTATTGATCGGTCTCAGTGCCTGGGGCTTGAACCGAATGATCGAGGAGCAGCGCGATACCGTCCGGTTTCACTTCGCCAGGCTGATGGAAAATATCGGCGAACAGGACGCCTTCCTCGATGCGATTGCCCGGCAAAGCGCCAAAGGCCTGCCGCTGGATACCGGGCAGTTCCAGATGTCCGTCGAAGAGCCGCTGCCGGAGGAAGGCGATGGCATCTACAAAGGACAGGAACTGTCTTTCTCCCTGCCCTTCAGCGTGAAGATCAACCCGGCCACCATCGAGTCGGGGGAACGCCACCGGGTCTTCGGCCTGGGCGCTCACCTGGCCAGCTACTACAGCGCCTTCTGGTCGGCGTCGTATTACCAGTCGCCGCAAGTGTTCCTGTTCAACATGCCGGACAACTTCGATATCGCCGTGCCCGTCTCCGGCCGCCTGCGTGGCGTTGGCCAGATCCAGGGCGGCACCTACCAGCAGGTCATGAAGCAGGTACTGCAACGGCTGCACGAGGACAACCCTCGGCCTGCGGACAGCCGTGTGCAATGGGTGCGCTACAGCGCCGAAACGGACAATAGCGCCCCACCGACCGTCCTGGCCTACATCAACATCGACATGCCGGCCACCCAGTTGGGTATCCGGGGCGCCAGCCCCTGGGTGGTGGTCGCTTCGCTGTTGAACTTGAACCAGCTCAACGAGATCGAGCGCATCATGGAGTGGTCGATCTACGATCGCTTCAGCCTGGTAGCTCCCAACGGTGCCCTGCTGGTAGGGCCCGAAAAGCCTGGGCAAGACCTCAAGGAAGGGCTCAACTTTCGTCTCGACGGCCTGGTGTTCAAGATTTCCAGCGACGGGCAGCTGCCCTGGACAGCCGTCTATGTGGTCGGTTTCAAGAGTTTCATCGACTATGCCTGGTGGCCGTTGCTGGGCATGCTGACGCTCATGCTCGCAAGCATCGGCGGTGGCTGGGCTTTCAACCGGTGGTACAAGACCCGCGTGGTCTTGCCCGCCCATGAGGCCCATCAGAGCATCGCCGAAAGCGAGGCCTTCAGTCGCGCAATCATCGATAGCGCTCCCACCGGCCTGTGCGTGATACGTCGCAGCGATCACAAGATCCTCCTGCAAAACCAGCGTCTTCAACAATGGCAGCCAAGCGACAAACTGATCGCCGCGCTGGAACACAAGCAACTGCTCACCCGCGCGGGCCAGACGGAGCTGCAGCTCGACGATCGCCATCTGCAGGTGGGGTTCGTCGGGGCTCGCTATCACGGGCAGGAGGTTTGGATTTGCGCATTCAACGACGTCACCCGCCACATCGAGGATGCTGCGGCGCTGGAACAGGCACTGCACGCCGCCGATTCCGCCAATGCGGCAAAAACCCGTTTCCTGGCGACCATGAGCCATGAGATTCGCACGCCGTTATACGGCGTACTGGGCACGTTGGAGCTCCTGGGCCTGACTGACCTTGGCCCCCGCCAGCAGGAATACCTGCGCACGATCCAGCGCTCATCGGCCACCTTGTTCCAATTGATCAGCGACGTACTGGATGTATCGAAGATCGAGGCCGGGCAGATGACCATCGAGGCCCAGGATTTCTGCCCACTGGAACTGACCGAAGAGACCCTGCGGGCCTACAGCGCTTTCGCCCAGGCCAAGGGCTTGCAGCTTTACGCCTGTATCGACCCCGCCATTCCCGACCAGGTGCGGGGAGATCCCCTGCGGATCCGCCAGATTCTCAATAACCTGGTGAGCAACGCGATCAAGTTCACGGACAACGGACGCGTCGTACTGAGGTTGCGAGTCCTGGACAAGAATGTCGACGTCGCCAGCCTGCTGTGGCAGGTCAGCGACTCCGGTATCGGGATCTCCCCGGCGCAACAGGCCCAACTGTTCGACCCCTTCTACCAGGTTCGCGATGCGTCCAGCGAAGCGGGCGCCGGCCTGGGCCTGGCGATCTGCTGGTGGTTATGCGAACTGATGGCCGGCGAGCTGAAAGTGGTCAGCGAACCCGGGCTCGGCAGCAGCTTTTCATTACAGCTCAAGCTTGCCTGCGGCCAAGGCCATCTGGACGACTGCCCGCAATTCGGTCCGCACACCCCACCCGTCTATGTGCAGGCACCGGTGCCTGAACTGGCGCAGCATGTCTGCGGTTGGCTCGACCGACTGGGCCAGGAAACCCGTATCGTCAGCTCCGAACAGCCGCCGTGCGCATCATCGCTATTGCTCGATGTACTGCCCTCGTCCCACGAGTCCTGCTGGACTGGCCCGCGGATAATCGCCAGGGCCGCCGGTCCCAATCCACCGGAGTACACCCGCACCGGTTGGACGGTGGATGCGTACGACATCCGGGCGATGGCATGGGCAATACGTTTCGCCCAGCAGGGCACCGATTCGCGAACACTCCCATCGCCCGCGCAGCCGCCACGACGCCTGGACCTGAACGTGTTGGTGGCCGAAGACAACCCGATCAACCGGGCGATCATCAAGGAGCAGTTGGAAGCGCTGGGCTGCTCGGTAGTCGCCACGGCGAATGGCGAGCAGGCCCTGCATCAATGGTTACCCGGCTCATTCGACCTGGTGCTGACCGATGTGAACATGCCGGTGATGAATGGCTATGAACTGGCCAAGGCGCTGCGCAGGAACGAGCCGGACCTGCCGATCATCGGCGTCACCGCCAATGCCCTGCGCGACGAGGGGGAGCGCTGCGCTGCGGTCGGCATGAACGCCTGGCTGGTAAAGCCGCTCAACCTGCACATGCTGCGAACGCAACTGTTGAAACACTGCAAGCTCGCCGAGCCGCCCCCGTTCAGCCCGGCCCCGCCTGCGGCCAATACGGTGCACAATGCCGACCGGCCACAGCTGTCGCCGAAAATGACGGAATTGTTCCTCAGCACGATGCAGCAGGATATCGACACGCTCGATGCCGCCCTCCAAGGCAACGACGCCGCCGCGGTCACCCGGCAACTGCACAGCATGGCCGGCGCATTGGGCGCCGTGCAGGCGGGCGACCTGGCGCAAACCTGTATCGATCTGGAGAACCGGTTGGAGGGCCGGCACATCACACCTGACCTGGCCGGGGACATCGAAGCTATGCTTGGGCGATTGAGAGCGATGCTCGACGCACTGGCATGACGGTATGACTCAATAACGTATTAGGGATAGCCAACATGGCCACACTCAACGTCGTGATCGCGGATGATCACCCCATCGTATTGCTGGGCGTGCGTGAGCTGATAGAACGCGACGAACGCTTCCGGGTCGTCGGTGAGGCGGTCTGTTCGAATGGACTGATAGAGCTTCTGAAACACCAGGCGGTTGACCTGGTGATCACGGACTTCAACATGCCGGCCGACTCACCCTACGGTGACGGACTCAAGCTGGTAGAGTACCTGCGACGGCACTTTCCGGAGGTGAAAATCCTCCTGCTGACGATGATCTCCAACCCGCTGATCCTGACAAGGCTCCATGAGTTGGGCGTGGTCGGTGTCATCCAGAAGAATCAGTTGCAGGACGACATCCAGCTCGCGCTCACGGCCATCGCCCAGGGGCGCCCGTTCAAGAGTAAAAGGCCCCTGGCCAATTGCGTCAGGGAGCAGAACGTCGCCCTGGATGAAAGGCTGTCGAGGCTATCGCCCAAGGAGTTCGAGATTCTGCGCTTGTTCGTCTCGGGGCTGAGCGTCACTGCCATCGCAAAAAGCCAGTCCAGGAGTGCGAAGACCGTCAGCACTCAGAAGATCGCCGCCATGCGTAAACTTGAAGTTCACAGCGATCAGGATCTACTTACGTATTGCCTGGAAAACAATATCTTCAGTTGAACAAACCCTCTTCGTACCTGCTTATCATCTCTATATTTTTTCAACTTTCGCGCCCCCTCCTCCAACATCCATACATTGACGGTCTGTGCATGAGGCGCAGGCCCGTTCATCGTTCTAAACGCTCCGCCCATAACTAGCCCATCGATATCAATCAGAATTGTCTGATGGCCTGTACGCTGGCAAAAAACTAAATTGCCCCGGCGTTTAGAGCGCAACTTATCTCCGACATATGGATATTTAAATGAAGAACCTATCGCTGACACTGCTGACACTTTCAATGCTCGCCGCCGCAGGTCAATCGTTTGCAGCTGATCCGGTCACGCCCACCCGGGCCGGCAGTGGCACTATCAATTTCAGCGGCATCATCAACAACGACGCTTGCTCCATCGAAAGTGCCGGCCTGAATAAAACCATCTCGGTGCCCATGGGTGAAGTATCCATCAAGGACATGGGGACAGCTGCAGCACCAATCGGCAGCGGCAAGCTGAGCGCGGAAAACTTCGACATGAAGATCAACTGCAACGCCGGCACCAAGGTGGCGATGATTTTCGAACCGACCAAGGGCGCGGGCTCGGGCATCGTGACCGGCACCAAGGTCCTCAAGCTGACTGACGGTGTAGGCGCAGCCAAGAACATCGGTATCGCCCTGCTGAACGCCAACGGCGACCAGATCGACCTGAGCTCCCCAACTGCCGCCAGAATCGAAAACACCCTGCAGGACGGCAGCGCAACCCTGAAGTTCTCCGCTGCCTACGTCACGACTGCCGACCCGAAGACAGCCGTGGCCGGTCGCGGCGACGCCACCCTGCCGTTCACCCTGCAATACGAATAAGGGCCGGCGGGGCAGACAGTGCGCGGGACCTTACGGTCCCGCCTTTTCCTTCAATTTCAGGCATCTAGTCATGTTCAACCGACACTTCATATCGTTGTGCGTGGGTTTGCACTGCGCACTGCTCGCAGCGCAGGCAAGCGCCGGTATCTCGCTGAGCGCGACCCGCCTGGTGTTCGACGCCGAGCACAAAGAGGTCAGCATCAAGGTACGTAACAATGGTGACGACCTGCTGATTCAATCCTGGATCGATGGCGAGTCCGAAAAAGCGCCAGTGCCTTTCGCCGTGACACCACCGCTGGCAAGAATCATGGCCAAGGAGCAGCAACTGCTGCGGATTATCTATGAGGGCACCGGCATGCCAACCGACAAGGAATCGGTGGTATGGCTCAACGTCCAGGAAATTCCCCAGGCCGCCAAGACGCCGAATACATTGCAACTGGCGGTGCGCCAGCGCATCAAGGTGTTCTTCCGCCCCGTCGGCCTTGCGTCAAAAGCGTATCTCGCGCCTGAACAGCTGTCTTGGCGACTGGGCGAGCAGCAAGGCCATGCGACATTGACGATAAGCAATCCGAGTCTCTATCACGTTTCATTGTCGGAAGTGGCCGTTCATTCAGGCTCAAGCACTGAACATCCGGTGGATTCCATGATGATCGCACCCGGCGAAACCAAAACGCTCCCACTTAAACAGGCAACACATTCGAACTATTCGAGCGTCAACTTTTCAAGCATCAACGATTACGGTGCGCAAGTTCGCTATGCAGCGACTTTCACCGGTGCATCGGCCGTCAATGGAAAAGCAGTGCAATAACTACCGCCTTAATCGCAGCAGTTCCCAACGCTCTCCGATTTTAAATAACGAACCTTAACTTCTGTCGTCCGTAGCGATATAGGGCTGGGCATGTCTTTATTCCCACGCAGCAACTCCAACTCCCCGACAAAAACGACGCTGTCCATTAACTTTGGTCTTAGCGCGTTATACCTGGCGATGTTGGCAGGCCTGACCCAGCTCGCAGAAGCTGGCGACCCGGCAGTTCAAGAACCCCTTCAAGCCAGCCAGTTCAATACCTCATTCCTGCAAGGCGCAGCCTCCTCCGTGGACCTGGATCTGCTGCTCTCGGCCAATAGCGTTTTGCCAGGAAATTATCGAGTGGACGTCTACAGCAACGACGTACTGGTCGGCCGTCGCGATATCGATTTTCGGCGCGTTGAGAAAACTGGAAAAGTGGAAGCCTGCCTGACCCTGGAAACCTTGCAACAACTGGGGATCAACTTGAGCCGGCCCGAAGTGGCAGACCGCCTCAAAGCCGCTGCACCGGACGCCTGTCATGAATTGCCGGCCTTGATCGACCAGGCGACCGTCAACTACGACCCCAGTCGCCTGCGACTGTCGATTACCGTTCCACAGATCGCCATGCAACGAGGCATGCGTGGTTATGTCGATCCGGCGCTGTGGGACGCGGGAGTGCCCGTTGGGTTCATCAATTATCAGTTGAGCAGCAATCGCAACAGCACTGACAGCGCCACGACGATTTCCAACAACCTGGGTCTGCGCAACGGCATCAACCTTGGCGGCTGGAGGCTGCGTAACGAATCCAACTTCAGCAGCCAGACTGGCCAGCCGAATACGTTCACCAGCAACCGTAGCTATGTGCAGCATGACGTCACGGCCCTGAAGGGACAGTTCAGCGCAGGGGACATTTTTTCCGACTCGCAGTTGTTTGACAGCGTCCGGTACCGCGGGGTGATGTTGAGTTCCGACGAGGGCATGCGCGCCGACAGCGAGCGTGGCTACGCACCGGTCATCAGAGGTGTTGCAGAAAGCAACGCCACCGTGGAGATTCGCCAGAACGATTACATCTTGTACAGCACCAACGTGCCGCCTGGCCCTTTCGAGATCAGCGATATCTACCCTAGCGGCTCCAACGGTGACCTCCAGGTGACGATCATCGAAGCGGACGGCCGGCGACGTGAAATCCTCCAGGCCTTCTCCAGCCTGCCGATCATGGTGCGCCAGGGGCAGGTCAACTACAGCGTCTCTGCGGGCCAGTACAAGAGCAACGCCGAGGGCCTGGCATCGCCGCAGATGCTCAGCAGCACCCTGGCCTACGGCCTGAGCAGCAACACGACCGGGATCTTCGGCGTACAGGCGACCGATAATTTCAGGGCCTTGTCCATGGGCCTGGGCCGCAATACACCCTGGGGGGCGGTGTCGTTCGACCTGACCCACTCGTCCAGCCAGTCCCACGGCCAGACCACACAAGGCAACAGCCTGCGGATGTTGTACGCCAAGACCTTCAGCGGCACCAACACCAACTTCACCCTCGCCGCCTACCGTTATTCGACCGAGGGTTACCGCACGCTGACCGAACATATCGAGGATCAGAGCTACGCCGAACAGCGTCGCGGCAACTCCAAGACCCGCACGGACCTGACCGTGAGCCAGAGCCTGGGCCGCAACCAGCAATTCGGAAGCCTTTACCTGAACGCTACGGACCAGCGTTACTGGGGACGCGGCGGATCCCAGAGTGTGTCCGCCGGGTATAGCAACAACTGGGGTGACCTGACATACAACCTCGGCGTGATCCACACCCGGGACGTGGGAAGTTTCGGTCCCTCGAACAACGACACGCAGATGAACCTGTCGCTGTCGTTTCCCCTCGGTTCCAAACCACGGGCACCCCGGGCGTATCTCTCGACCACCAGCCAGAAATCCGGCGACAGCACTCAACTGGGCGTAAACGGTTACCTATCGGAAAACAGCGACACCTATTATTCCGTACAGGCAGGCAACAGCAGCACCAGCGGCAATTCGGGATCGGCGAGCATCAGTACCCGACAGCCCTTCGTGGATATCAATGCCGGCTACAGCCAGGGACGCGGCTACACCTCGCAGAACCTGAACCTCGCCGGCTCGGTGGTAGCCCACGCGGGGGGAATCAACCTCGGGCAGACCCTGGGGGAAACTTTTGCATTGGCCGAGGTGCCCGACGTACCCGGCGGCGTCAAGATCAGCAGTTTCAGCGGAACCGAAACCGGCCGCAACGGCTTTGCGGTCGTCCCCAACACCCAACCCTACCGGGTGAACTGGATCAGCCTCGACACTCGCGATCTGGGCGCCGATGTCGAGATCGAGAACGCCACCCAACAAGTCGTGCCTCGACGCGGCGCCGCCGTACTGGTGCGCTACGCCTCGCAAACCGGTCGGCGAGTCCAGTTCGAATTGTTCGATGCCAAGCACAAGCGTCTGCCGTTCGGCACGGTGCTGGAAGATTCGAGCGGCAAACAGGTCGCGATGGCCGATCCTTCCGGCAAGGCCCTGGCCCTAGTGCAGGACCAGAGCGCCACGCTCACCATCAAATGGGCGAACAAGCAATGCCAGGCGAGCTACTCCCTGCCGGAGCGCGACAAGGCTCTCAACTACGAGCGCGTCGAGCTCGAATGCAGGCCCTGACGGATCGCCTCATGGCGCCGTCAGCGTCACCAGCCAGGTGCCATCGAGCACAGGCTTTCCGGCAGCATCTACCAGGGTGTAGCGCTGATCGTAATAAGGCTCGTCCGTGCCGCTGTCCGCGATCAGGCGTGCCGAGACATCGGATGTATGGCTGCCCTGGCTGCCCATGTGCCTAACATCAAGGGTAGTGCCGCGGGCCGCACGCGGGCATTCGGTGAGTTCGATTGCAACGTCGGGGTTCATGTCCGTTCTGCATCCTGGCTCGACGATGCTTCCGGTGAAACGGATAACGCCTTGGGTCATTGCTTGCTCGGCCTGGCACGCGCCGTTCAGGGCCACCCACAGCGACACCCCCATCACTACCTCTTTAACGCCCATAGCGACTGCTCCTTGGCTTGAGTCATCAAGGTCTATGTCGTCAGCGGCAGGGGGATCTTTAGAGTTGTGAAGGAGCTCGGGACCGCCGTCCAGATGATCCCGGCCCCAGCGCAGGCGCGTCCACCCGATCGATTCGGTGTTGAGGCCATGGCGTATAGGAATCTTCCGATTCCAAAAGCCCGCGGCAGATTTTATCGTCGAATTCAAATATCCCTGTTCCAGCCACCGTCAACGTTCCGATTTCAAATCGATCCCCGCGCAGCGCCGCACTCACCCAGAGCAGGTCTTGAATGACACCAGGAAAAATCATAGTACCCATCGTCTTCCTCGCCTTGACGGGCCAGGGAGCAGAGGCAGCCTGTTCCTTCGTGAAAGGACACGGCCTGACCACTATGCAATTCGATTTTCCGCCGACGATATCGGTGCCTCGGGATGCCCCCAATGGAACGGTGCTTTATCAAACGCCGACAAAAACCTTGCAAAGCGTAAGCAGCTCTTATACGTGCCCATCGGGGTATACCTACGGCATCAAAAACAGTCTTGGAGCTACGACATCCGGCAACAACATATTCCCGATAGGCAATACAGGCATCGCCTGGCAATGGATACGCGGCGAACTGAACAACACCCCGGCACGCGGCTACCCCAACATGGATAACCGCCCCTCCGGCACCTGGGGATGGAATGGTACCCAGCACGCGCTACGCCTGATAAAGATCGCCGACACTCAAGGCGAGCTGCTGAAGATTCCTTCAGGGATATATGGCTATTACTACTTCGATAGCATCACGCCCCTAGCGATGAGCGTGACAAGCAGCACGTCCATCGTTGCCCAATCCTGCGACACGTCAGACGTGACCGTGGACATGGGCAAACACAAGCTCAGTTCATTTCCGGAATATGGTTCGTACTCGACCTCGGTCAATTTCAATATAGGGGTCTACAACTGCCCCAGGGGGATCAACAAGATCACCTATACCCTGGCTCCGACTCCGAACAGCCCGGTCTGGAACGCCAGCCTGGGTATCGTCAATCTCAGTGGCACCTCGACCGCCAAAGGCTTGGGACTGCAAATACTAGGCGATAATCAACAACCGTTGGAGCTCAACAAAAGTTATGTTTTTGGCGAGTCCCCCGCTGCAGGAGGAAACTTCAGTATTCCTCTTACAGCGCGCTACTTTCGAGTCTTGCCGACAGGAAATAACGGGATACTCGATCCTGGCTTGAACGCAGGAACTGCGAATGCTGACATCTGGTTCATCATGAATTATCTGTGAAGGAATTTGTGCCTCCCAGCACAGGTATCCAAACGCTGGAGCATTTTCCAGGCAAAAAAAAGCCACTCATCTGAGTGGCTTTTTCTGAATCTTGGAGCGGGAAACGAGACTCGTATCTAGCAATCTGCCAAGGACTACTTGGAATATGCTTCAGTAAAGTTCGCAAGGCCATTGCTGGCGATGTTGATGAGGATGTGTCAGCAGCCGCGGAGCGGAGTAGTCAGAACCAGCGGCGAACCTTGGCCTTGTAGCGGCGGTAGTCGTCGCCGAACTTCGCTTCAAGATAGCGCTCCTCGCGGGCGATCACCTGTGTCTGGATCGCGATCAGTACCAACGGGAACAAGGCGAAGGCGATCGGCCCGTCAAAGCCAATCGCAAGGCCGGCATAGATAAGCGCCATGCCGAGATACATGGGATTGCGCGTCCACCGATAGGGACCGGTCGTCGCGATGAGGGTCGTTGGCTGCGACGGCGGAATGTTGGTACCCAGCCGCCGGAACAGCCCTGCCGCTGCGAGCATCATCGCCGCGCCGGCAACGAACAGCAGCGCGCCCGTCGCGACCAGGAATCGCCAGTCGATGCCGAAAGAGCGCAGGGTAATGAACCGGTCCGCCGCCAGCCCCAACAGCAGTACTCCCAGATAGAGTAAGGGTGGAGGGAAGCGCACACCCGCGCTGTGCGGCTCGACGGTCATACTCATCTCCAATTTGTGCGCTCAAGCCAGCATCGAGCGCTGGGCGAAAATACTCGTCAGCGCGCCATGCCATATTTAGTCAGGCCGTGCAGAAGCCGGGGACGGCGACTTTCTGAAACAGGTGCGGGCTGGCCACAACGGATGACGGATATGCTGGAAGTTTCGCGAGGAACGCGGGATCAGTGAAGGCGGCGCGGACCGCCTCGGTGGACTCCCACACCACATAGTTCAGGTAAGTCGGGCTATCGCCGATCGCTCGATGCAGTTGCATGGAAATGAAGCCTGGTTGCTTCGTTATGACTTCGGCAGCTGCCTTGAAAGCATCCAGGAAGCCCGCTTCATCGGCGGAATCGACGACCGTGAAGAGGTTGATCAGCACGAGAGGCGCGGCCGCGATACCGAGTTGGCGGTCAAACGGAAATTTTTCGTCCAGAGGTTTGAATGGTTTTATGGCGGGCATGGTGGCGCTCCTGTCTATTGTGAATTGAAACTGGGGTGATCGATGCTGCTTGCTCTCAAACCAGCATCGACTGCTGAGCGGAGATGCCGGCCGTTGCGCCCTGCCATGATGCCGTCGTGACCGAGGGCATCCCGGGGGTGGCGAGATCGCCGGCGGCATAGATGCCGGGTATGCTGGTTTCGCGGCGCTCGTCGACCTTGAGGACGATGCCGAGAGGCGTATCGACCGTGGCGAGTCCCAATGAGTCATGAAGACTTGCGGATGGCTTAGTGGGCGGATGCGCAAACAGAATGTCGACTGCGACATCGGGGCCGGTATCGAGCTTGACGGTGGCGCTATGGCCCCCGCGACGGGCGATCCCGGTGATCCGGCCATCAACGACAGGTATGTTGCGGTGGGCCAGATCGGCCCGGAGATCGGGTGCAATATCATGACCATCGGCGAAGACCGTCAACCTGTCGGTCCAATCCTGATACAGCTTGACCTGAATGTGCGACTGCGGGCGGAACCAGACGAGGCCCCAATGCTGGCCGGCGACTTCAAAGCCGTCGCAATAGGGGCACGGGATGATGGATGTGCCCCAGCCTTCGGCAAAGCCCGGAACAGCAGGCATCTGGTCGGCGACGCCATAGCTCAGGATCAAGCGGCGCGCCCTGAGGGTTTCGCCCTCTCCCGTGAGGACGGAGAAATCATCGATGGCGCCGGAGACGCTCTCGGCCCGGGCATTGACCAGTTGAATCGTGGGATAGCGCGCCAGCTGCTGCCGCGCCTCGGCCAGGATGTCCGATGGAGGTTTGTGATCGTGGCCAAGCACGCCATGCGAGCGACCGGCGAAGCGATTGCGTGGCAGGCCAGTATCGAGAACGGTGACCTTTCGGCGGGCACGGCCGAGCTGCAGAGCAGCAGCAAGACCGGCAAAGCTGCCGCCGATGATGATGACGTCATTCATGGTGATGGGCTCCGCGCTGTCTGTGTATGAATTGATTTGCCGCTTTAAGATACTTTGAAGTACCCTAATTCACGAATTAGAATACTGTCAAGTACTGGAGTTTTTATGTCCGAAAACAGCCAGGCCCGGCGCGGCCGACCGGCCAACGAGGCGCTTGGCCAAACGATCATCGACGCCGCGTACGAACTCTTTGTGGAATTGGGTTTTCAAGCGACCACCATGGACAAGGTGGCCCAACGGGCGAAGATATCCAAGCTGAGCATCTATCGGCACTTCGAAAACAAGGAGGCGCTGTTCAGCGCGGCCATTGCGGCCCACTGCCAGCAGTTGGCACCAAAGGCCTATTTTGCAGGCGTCGACGGTTCGGCCGAAGATCAGCTCATGGCGGTGGGAACAACCCTCCTTCGCACGCTGTTGAGTCCGCATGTGCGCAGTGTCGAAGCCATGATCATGGCCGACAAGACGAATCAAAAGTCGTTAAGCAAGCGCCAATACCAATCAGGCCCCGCCTATATCATCGCGCGAATCGAAGCCCTGCTGCGTCAGCTGCACGCGAAGGCGGTTCTGAACGTGCCCGACCCTCACCAGTCCGCCCGCTTGTTTGCCGCGCTGATCAAAGGGTCCGATCTCCTGATCATCGCGCGCTTCGATGAAGCGAGAGCGGAGGACGACAACGAAATCGAATCCTATTGCCGGTCGGCTGTCGCCATGTTCATCGCCGCACACACGATGGTCCATCCGACGATACCTACGAGTTCCAGCCCTCCCGGGTCTCGGAAGGCGGCACCTATTTCGCGGTTTCCGATGGCGGCCTGAGAGGGCCGGACTTCCTGGCACCCGGTGTCCAGCGACGCTCCTCGCGCGAAGGTGACAACGGGGATATCGCGATTGGCCTGCGCTGGTCGCCAGACTGGGCGCTGAGATCGGAAGAGCGTC
>Ga0268255_10000207_pt1 | contig 47197 bp, 46 predicted proteins | sample AgamicOrMarz_FD_200256 | JGI IMG/M metagenome (GOLD analysis project Ga0268255, IMG submission 200256) | Agave microbial communities from Guanajuato, Mexico - Or.Ma.rz (v2) (version 3) | ecosystem: Host-associated > Plants > Phyllosphere > Phylloplane/Leaf | place: Guanajuato, Mexico...
CGTACGAAGTCCAAAAAGCCGGAAATTCACTACGATGCACTCCGTTGACCTCTCATGCGTCAAGAACGCTTGAGTGCGCGGAAGCATTTGGGAACTAATCGTGTGCGGAGTTCTCGGACGGTCTGCCTGACTTTCGCACAGGGCGTTTAAGGGACCAGCATCAGATCCTTTTCAAAGCGATGAGTTGAGACGATGAATTTTTTTCTGACGCCCTCTGGCGTCCAAAGTGCGTCTTCGAAGGAATGCGATAGGTCCCATCCCTCCCGCTTATAGAATCGCTCAGCTCGAAGGTTGCCTGCCGTGCAGAGCAGCACAGCCTTTGTTATCCCTGCATCACGCAGCAGTTTTTCCGCGAATGAGAGCAACACGTGGGCTGCACCGGTCCCGCGAGCGCGGTTGCTGACGTAGAGTTTGACGATTTCAGCCCCCTTCACGGAGACAAATCCGAGCACGCCAGTGTCATCGGGCGCGACAAAAAATGCGTCTTCCGCCTCCTTCAGCCAGAGAGTGAAGTAGTCCTTGGTCCGAAATGCCAGCACTTCAGAAGGCACGAGGTCAGCATGCGCGTCTTGCCATCCTTGTTGCCAGAGCTGGACGATCTCCTCGTGATCGGCGGTTTCTGACGGGCGAATTTCGAGCATACGTTCCCTCCCTCGGATTTTGTCGCAAATATCAGTCGCGAAACCCTGACTTTTGCGAGCGAGTTTTGCGACAGAAATTCCCTTTGATTTCAGCTGCGCCCGATGTGTCGCGAATGTTAGGGCTTCCTCAGGAAGTGATCTACCGACGTGAAATTGCAACCTCTAGCATGGCTAACTGAGGCGACTCGGCGACCTCAATGAGCTATCTCACCAGACCGGTTTTTGGATATGGCCAAATGTTGGAGAACCTAACGCAAGTGCATCATAGCCGTCTTGCAGGGTAGGGCGTCATCATCTCCCGAGCAAGCGATCCGTAAACACCTCCGCTGGCGTTCGATAATTGAGACACTTTCTCGGTTGACCATTGAGGTCGCGTGCCAACTGATTGAGCGCGCATTGTGGCATGTTGGCGAGGTCAGTGCTGCCTGGCATGAAGCGGCGAATGCGCTTGTTGGCGTTTTCGACGCCGCCTTTTTGCCATGGCGCGCTTGGATCGCAGAACCAGCTGCGGGCACCAATTCCGTCTTCCAAAGCCCTGAACCCGGCAAACTCGGTACCACGATCAAACGTGAAGCTTTGACGCGCGAAGGCTGACAAAGGCGAAAATGCTCTGATGATTCTGTCCATAATTGGACTTGAATGCCGGCTCTGGTTCTTCAACAGCACGAGATAGCGGCTTGTACGCTCAACAATCGAGGTGATGTTGGCATGACCGAGTTCACGTTCGAAGATCAGAAGGTCGCCTTCCCAATGGCCGAACTGCGAGCGATCTTTAATGTAATCAGGGCGTTGGGATATTCTGTGCGTGGCGGGAAAGACGCTGTTTCGGGGCTTTCTGGAGCCACGCGGACGACGTTTGCGGCGTGCCTCGGGCAGGTAGCGATAGAGCCCGAGGCCATAGTCTTCCTTGCAATAGATGAAGCGGTAGATCGTTTCGGCACAGATGCGCACGAGGCTGATGCCATCGGCTAGCAGCCGGCCGGCAATCTGTTCGGGTGACCAGTATGCTTTCAATCGTTCAATGATCAGTTCGCGCAACTGGGGATGCCGCCTGAGCTTTCTCAGCCGCCTGCGGCGCTCCTTCGAGATGTCATCGGCGACGGTGCTATAATAACCGTCATAATCCGGCAGTTCGCGATCACGAAACGTGTTGCGCTTGATCTCGCGATAGATGGTCGAACGGTGGCGACCAAGTTGGCGCGCCATCTCATTGATAGGAACTTTCGCTGCCACCAGATGGTGAAGACGCCGGCGATCGGCGAGGGTGATCTGCGTATAACATCGGGACATGCCAATTTCTCCAAAACGAAGCCATTGAAATTACTGGCATGTCGCACTTGGAAATAGAATGTACCCGGCTACAGTAGAAAATCGCGTAATAACAATTATGGAACTTTTGCCCAGCATCAGGGCAATTGCTCATGTGGCGCGAGTTGCTCGGTTCTCCATGAGCCTTTCGAAAGCCTTCGTCGGCCTCGCCGACTTGTAGGCGTCTTTATAGACACGCTTGCTCAATTCGATCCGCGCCCGAAACCCGTGAGAGGACAGCTCCCAGAGGCGTCGCTTGGGCAGATCCTTATCTCTGGTCGACACACCGGCGATGTTCTGCGCCAGCATGAAAGCTTCTGTCATCAGATCCTCCTCGGGGACAATCTGATTGATCAGGCCCAGCTCAAGGCATCGATCGGCCGATATAAGATTGCCACTGAGGATATGGCCGTTTGCGGCTATCCTCGTGAATTGATCGTGCTCGATGACAGCGCCATTCAAACCGCCCGGGGCGCGAACCCAGCCAGGTCTCCCTATCAGGGCTCGTGCATGGGCAATTCTGATGTCGCATAAAAGCGCTACTTGAAACGCCGAGCCGGCGGCAATGCTATTTATAGCAGCCACGCAGGGCTTCTTTAAACGGCACATGGTCTCAAACAGCCTGTCCCATTCTTCGTGGATTATCGCCTTGTCGCCATCCGGGCGGTGTTCCTCAACCACTCTCTTTAATCGCGATGGCGGTCCAGCGACGGTCAATACCGTCGCCCGCAAGGTATCGTCGAACTCAACCGCATTGAGAGCAAGCGCGAGCTGCTTCGCGACCGCTTCGCTCCAGAACACCCGCACTTCAGGGCGATTGAGAGTGATAGTTCCAATGCCACCGGATCGGCTGAAAACGATGAAGTCATCCAAAACGAACCTCTTTAAGCTTCATAACGGCCCTTTGCGGCATATCCCGCGCACCGTCCTACTACTTTAAGTGATCATGTATTCCTTCCTAACTTATGCATGTTTTAGCGAACGGCTATCCCTAATTGTTGCAATGCAAACTAAAAATTTCGCGGTGGCGCTGTGCGCCATTTTTGGCCAATCCGCCTTTGCGGCAGCTTGGCCTGACAGGGCGCCCTCAGCGGGCCCTGTCACGATCCCAGCCGGTCTCGACGCCGATCTCGACTTCGAAGAACAGCGGGATTTTGATCTTGATCTTCAGCGTCGCCGATCCGCGACGGGTGAACTGGTGGGCGATCTTGGTAAGCGCCGAACGAAGCCGGCGGCCGGTGCTGCTCAGGAATTTGAATGTCTGTTTCATGGTTGAGCTCCTGTCATTTGCGTTATCGCGGGGTCATGCGAAAGCGACGGCGCGGGGGGGCACCCCTGGGGGCGCAGCGCAGCGGAGCACCGCGGAAGACGAAAAATTTGCCGCGCGAGGAGGCTCCAAGCCGGGGAAATATTTCGGACGGAGCGGTTGCCACGCCGAAACGGAGATTTAGCCTACCCTGCGACGGATAACGCCAATGCCAGGACCTCGAGAAACCGGCCATGACGTGGCCATCACCGGCCCCTCCTCGTCCCTGCAACTGAACTCGACGCACTCGCGGATCGGGGACATTGACGGACGGGGCATCGGTTGGTGAACCCGACCGACCTCCTTTTTGAACGGCACACGGCGCGCGCTTCCACATCCTGAAGCCACCAGCAGGCCGCGCCGGTGATCGCCGCGTCAGGCGGCCGTCACCCGGATGGGTCGAAACGGACGCGTTGTGAGCCTAGCGGAGCCACCGCCGACCGGCTCAGGCAAACCGGAGATGGAGAGGAGGTCCTGCGTCGCTTGGCTTGCAACGCGGCTGGTTCGGTTCGCGTGCCGCCTTGAGGCCGGCGAATAGAGCGGCGGTGCCATAGACAGACGCCCTGCCCTACGCCATCTCCCGAAAGACGTCCGCGTCTCAGCCGTGATGGCGACAAATATCTGCATCACCAGACCAACCAGCCTGTCGTGGTTGAACTGAGTGATCCGTAGCGACCATCAAAGCCCGATCTCCGTGCTGATCGAGAGCCAATAGCGCGAACGTCCTAAACCGCTCCGACCAAGGACAACTTGCTGCTCAACGATTTTCCCCTGCCCACGGGCATTCCTCGCGGCTCAAAATCGCCTCCCTGCTGCGTCCGGCACTGCGTTTCGTCCCCTCGGGTGTCCTTGGTCCTTTCGACGGTTTTTCGGGTTCGCATCGGCACTCGAACAAGGAGAAACGACATGACCGATCTCGTAAACTTCATCCAGTTCAACCACGACAAGCTGACTGGCAACATCGCGACACTGAGCTTTGACATCGACCTCACCGGAGAGGCCTTCGCGAGCGAAAACCCGAAGGCTCCGGTCTTCCGCCTCTTCGGCAGGACGCCGCGCAATCGCGCGATCGAGGTCGGTGCGATCTGGAAAAAGCAGAACCGCCGCGACGAGGATTACTACACGCTCACCGTCAACACCGGCCACGGCAAGATCAACGCCAATCTCGGCCGCTACCCCGGGCAGGATGACGACACGCTGATGGCGGTCATCCCTTGGGATTGACGCCGAAAACGGAGCGGCTCACCAGCCGCTCCGGGTCTGGCCGGCGGGGCGGTAGCCGGCGCCCCCAGATCAACGCGGAGTGGTTGCGAAGGCAACCTCGCTTTAAGGCCCCGCCGTTAAACCGGGCAGTGACCGACCAACGAGGGAAAGATCGCATGCTATTGAGATCAATCACCATGGCTCTCGTCGCCATATCGGTTTGCGGCCTGCCGCAACATTCATTCGCCCGATCGGACGAATGGCCGATCTGCGGCCGCGCCAAGCGTATCACCTGCATCGTGGACGGCGACACGTTTTGGCATCAGCGCATAAAGTACCGGTTGCAGAACATCGATGCACCAGAGACGGGCGACAAAGCGCAATGCGAGAGCGAACGGCGCCGTGCAGACGCTGCCACCCTCGAGCTGCAGCGATTGATGCGCACACCGGACCTGCGTTACCGCAATATGGGAAAGGATCGCTACGACCGGGTTCTTGTCCGCGTCGAAACCCGCGATGGCGACGTCGGCAACATAATGATCGCGGGCGGCTATGCCCGCCCGTATGAAGGCGGCTATCGAGACCGCGGCCAATGGTGCCGGATTTAAGCTAGGCTCGGTTGGAGCGAATGCGCCAGCCTGGGCTCGATGCCGAGGCTGGCGCAAAGGGCGCGGTGCTTGGGAGGACCGACGGGCGCAAAATATTCCTAGCAATCTAAGCTGACTGTAGCTTGAACTGATGCACCTGAGATAGGAAGTCCGGCCGCGCCACTCAAGCGCGACCGGGAGAGCAGCGGCGGAGATTATTCCGCTGCCATCGGGAAGCGTTCGTCGCTCGCCTCGGCGGCGATGCGAATATGCTGCGGCAACCAGCCGTAACCCTTGATCGCATTTTCGGCATAGGACGCCGCCTCGGCCTTCTTCATCGCACCGATGCCCTTGGCGAAGTCGATCCCTCGAACTTCCGCTACAGCAAGTTCGATGCTGGTGCGATTGAGGCTGGTGAAATAGCTTTGGGCCGTCGTTTCGAACCAGCCTTTCATATCGACACGCATGGTCTGGCCAAGATTATGGGCGTGTTCGATGGCTTCCTTCCTGATGCCGCCGTGCTTGGTTTCGACGGCATTGACGGAATGGCCAGCGGCATAGGCGAGCAGGTGAAGCAGTTCCTCCCTGCTCTGGTCGAGCAACCATTCCCAAAGGTCTGCCGGATTGCCGGGAAGCTTGTCGCCGTAGTTTTCCTTCAACGCTTCCCACGCCTCCAGCGCCGTGCAGCTTTCAGGCCGCTTCATCGCACCCTCCAGCCGGTCGTGCGTCAGCGTGATCTGCAAAGCGCTGTGGCCACCGGCCGCGCCATAGGGTCCCCGATATTCGCAACCGAGAAGGAGAACGTGAACGACCGCGACAAGCGCGATATCCGCGTTGTTGGCAAGTTCGACGCGAAGGGCGGCCGTTTTCTGCGCAGTCAGGTCTTCGATCAGCGTGGCCGGATGGGAAAGTGTCGCGATCCTTTCGGAGTTTTCACCGTCGCCCGCCTCTCCCGGCTCGCTGCCGTCTTCAATGGTCGATGGTACATCATCGTCACGCACCAACCCCCGGATCACTTGCAGCTTCCCGTAATAATCAAGGGTAACGAAGGCACCGGCTTTGGCGATGTCCTCGCCCCGGAATTCCTCGCCAACATCCTGAAGCGCCTCAATCTGCCGCTCGACCTCGGCAAGTTCGGCCTCGGCCTCGTCGCCTGCGCCTTCATCGATTGCGGTCGCGAGTTCGTCATATCGCACGGTCAGTTGATCCAGCTTCGCCTGATCCTCGTCGCTGATTTCCACACGCTGGGGATAAACCCTGTCCAAGCGGTAGAGATCGTCGGGCTGCTGGGCACCGCACTCGACCCATTTCCAACCCTCGGCCTCGATCGGGCCTACGGCCTCGCTCAGCTTTTCTGCCACGAGCCGTTCCAGAAATCCGCTATCGGAGGCAAATCCGCCCTTTTCGTCAAAAAGGTCGCGACGAACCGCACCGCCTGCTGCCTCGTAGGCTTCAAGGCCACCGACGAAGGTCAGCCGCTTGTCGCTGGCCGGCACCTCCTCGGAGGTCAGGCGTCGTTTGATCGTGTGGGCGCTGCGTTCCCAGCTCGAAAGGCTCTCCCAAACCTCCACCTGCCGCGTATGGTCGTCGGAAATCGTGAATGCCGCAAGCTGCTCGAAATCCATTTCGTCGGAACGGTAAAGCGCGATGAGCGCCGGGGAGACCTTCGCCAGCGCCAGCCGCCGATTGACGATAACTTCTGTCGTGCCGAACCGGGCAGCAACATCCTTTACAGATTTGCCTTCGTCCACCAAGGTTTTGAACGCCTCGTATTGATCAGCCGGATGCATGGGCTCACGCTGCACGTTTTCGGTCAGGCTGATTTCCGTTGCGTCGTCAGCATCCCTAACCCGGACGTCAACGCCGAAATCCTTGGTTATGTCGCCACGCTCGGCCAGAAGCTTGAGGGCCGCGAGCCGACGACCACCAGCGGTGACCAGATAGCGCCCTTTCGCTGCCTTGCGCCCGACGATGTTTTGCAGGACGCCATTGGCCAAGATCGACGCGGCCAGTGCTTCAACGCTATCGGACATATAGGTCTTGCGGACGTTCTTGGGGTCGGCGTCCAGCTTGCTCAGGGCGATGGTTACAATCTCTGTCATGAATTTGATCTCCGTTTTCCGTTTCCCTTGGGAGCAAGCCCCGCCAGTGGGCGAAGCCTCTGCCTACGTTTCGTAGGATGTGCCCCCACATCCGGCGGAACGAAGGGAGAGGGCGAAGCCCGCTCCCGGCAGGGGTCGGACCGGGTCATGGGTCGGGAGGAGGGAAAAGCGGAAGGTTCGGCGCCATGCGGTGAAAGCCGTTTTTGCTGACGAGCGACAGCGCCTCGGCGCGCTCGCCCATTGGCGCGGTTGGCCGCTGTCGTATGAGCGGCAACAGGCATGCGCAGCCGCGCACGCGGCTGCTCCGTTCAATTCTCTATCAGAAGACATGAAAGGTCGGCGGCAGAGCCGGCCCGATTTAAAGGAGGGACAGCGCCTCATCGGCCGACGTCTTCCTACGAACCCACAGTTCGCTCGTGCGCTCGATCTCGATCCCGTCTGATGGGTATTTTCGGTGCTGAAGCGCAAGGATTTCGTCAAACGATCCGCGCAACCATCGCTCATGCTCGTCAGGATGCAACAGCACCGGCATGCGATCATGAACCGGAGTGACCGCGTCGTTGGCATCGGTCATTGCGCCTGAATAAACGGGTCCCCATTCGTCGCTGACACGCCAGAGCCCACCCCAGGCGAAGACCGGCTCGTCCTTCAGACTGAACCAGGTTCGCGTCTTCTTACCCTTTTCACCCTCCGCCTCCGCGAAATGCGTGACGGGGATGAGGCACCGCCATTGCGGTTTGCGGGCCAATCCGACCCACATGGGCTTGGTGAGTTCAGCGATATTGTTCACCGGCTTCGGTTTGGCATCGGGCTTCATGCCGTTGAGCCGAAGTGGGAAACCCCAGGTCATCGAACGCATTTCGCGGCCGCCGTCGGTTTCCACGATCACCATGCCCGGCGTGCCGGGATAGACCTCCTCCGGGGCGTTGGACTGGACGGGATTATCCACGCCGAAATAGGCGGCGACCTCGGCTGCGGTCTTCCTAACTGTATAAAGGTTACACACGCGATGGCCCTTTCCTGAACGGTGGGTTCAATCCCTGAACGAACTTGTCCTCACCCTCATGGCCTGCAGCGGCGGAACACCGCTGCGCCATAGGTCGCGGGTCTGCAGGACGTCGAAGTCTTCTGAAGGACGCGGCTCACGAAATTGGAACGCGATGACATCCTGGATGAATCCTCGAAACCATCGATCCCACTCACCGGCATCCAGCAGAACGGGCATCCGGTCGTTGAATGGCCGGATCTTTTCGTTCGCGGGCGCCGTCATGCCCGCGTAGACAGGCCCGAACTCTGGAGTGTTCCGGCAAAAACCCGCCCATGCGGCGATTGGCTGGCGCGTCAGCGAAAACCATGCACGCGTCTTTGATCCCTTCGGTCCGTCGGGGTTTGCGAAATGGGTTACTGGGATCAGGCAGCGATAGCGTGGCGCGACCACGACACGGTCCCACAGCGGATTGGTCAGATCGGCGACAAGTCCAATGCGACTGACCGGCTCGCCGTCCGCTCGCATTTCACGGGTCTGTCGGGGAAAACCCCATGTGAGCGACTTGAGGAGCCGCAGCCCATCTCTCTCGATAACGACCGGGCCTGACGTTCCCTCAACCGTTTCGGACGGAACAATGACATCGGGAGACATATCGATACCGAAATACTAGACGATCTCGTCGACGGATTTGGTGACGGCATATAATCTTGTCATCGACACCTCAACCTTTCGCCATGTCCTGCGAAGATAGCACATGCCACGGACTGACGAGCCCGAGGTTTTTGTCTGATCTTGACCTTGCGGTAGCCGGGCACATTTCAAGTCGATGAAGATTGCTGGCCCTTCTCATTGTCCTCACCCCGATCGTTTCCTGAAATGCCAGGAGGCGATGCTTGACGAGTTCACCCAGCTCGCGGCGTCTGCCGCGGATGCGGGATGGCATCCCGAAGAAATTGCCTCCGCGCTTGTCGAAATGGCAGACCACTTAATGCTGGGAATGATCGCAAACCGAGAACTGACGATCCAACTCCAGGCTTTCGACAAGCACTCGTTACGGTCTCACCGCACCAGCGACGGAAGCTGACCGTCAGCCCCTCCCCCTCACATCGTTCAGCCAGCGGTCACGGAATTTATCCGGGATAAGATGGTTCACCGGGTCGATGTCAAACCTGCACCCCGTGTCCCCATGGGTAAAATTTGACGCCCGAATTCCTGTCCAAAAGAGCGCGAGGTTCTTGTCGGCGGTACACAACTGCATTCGTTCATCCGGATACAGACTGAGGAGATTGGCAAAAATGTCGAGTGATCTGAGGTCCGCGAGCGCATTATAGGCATCTTCGACGGTGTAGCCTGGCCTGAATTTCAAGAGCAGTTTTGCTGGGCTGCGGCCACCGGCCACGCAAACCACGCTCAGACAGGCTAGAACTACACTTGCTGTTCTCGAAACACCCAAATCATCAGCGGCAGCAAGGACTTCACTCCATTTCTCATCGATCTTCGCTTTTGCCACCGGAGCCTGGAGTGAAGGGGCAAGCCGCATCAAAAACTGTTGCCGCCGCTCCATCCCCGTCCGGCTATCCTCAATGAGGCCCAAAACCCCGTCGATGCTTTGCGGCCCAACTGTAAGGATTGCCTTCGGGAGGGCTTTCCGGATTTTCTCGACCGCTTCGTCAAACTGGTCTTTGACTTGCTGGGGGTTGGGCAATGCCCGTACGTTACCTTCCAGCGCGTAAAAGAGAGGGTTCAACCGCACAGGCTCATCGTGAAACAGGTCAATGAAGGCGGGCTCGCGGCCGACGAGATTACCGCCATCGAACCGGCTCACGATTTCCGTGACGATGTTGCGATCCAGAAGGTAGGTGTGTTTTGCGTGATAGGCAGCCAGTGTGCAGGGCAACCAGCCGCCGTTCAAAAGGCCGATTTCCTTAGAGGAAAAACGGCTTTCAAGCACCGTACTGAAACGCCCAGTGCCCAGGTCACGGACACCATCAGCACTCAAGATGCGCGCATTCGGCACGACAAGAGGGATCGTGACGGCAGACCCGAGGCTCAGCGTCGAGAGGTCTTCATAGCCAAGCGGCTTGATTTCGAACTCAGAGAATTCGAACCGTCGAGGCGGCTTTCCATCGACGCCGTCGATTTCCTCTATAACCATGATTTTGCCATCGTGCTCGGCGGATGGATTTTGTAGCGACAAGATTGAAACTCCGTTCGGACCTAAATCATCGAGTGTAATAAGATACTGAGGATGGCAATCATTCCTTCCTGCTTTGATGGAAGGGATGAAGTCACGCCTCAAGCAAGATTGCAGCAACGCGATCAATGAAAATTCCGGCTCTTCACCTTGAGCGTGTCGATGTGAAGATCCGGGATATAAATCTCTCGAACGGGCATGACCGGCTTCGGGTTCTCGCGCGGATCGGGACCTGATCCATACTTGACCTGATCGCCGCGCCCATGCGGAACGGGAAACTCGGTGTCCCTCTCGCCGAGACTGGCGAGATCGGAAGAGAAGTCGAACAGGCGCTGGGCCACGAGATGCACCACCTCTCCCTCGCGCTGGATCTTGCCATGTATCCCCATCATCGATGCGGTCATCAACACCCGACGCTGGCGCTCGAATAGCGACGGCCACACAACAGCGTTGACGATTCCTGTCTCGTCTTCCAGCGTCAGAAACATGACGCCCTTGGCCGATCCCGGACGCTGGCGCACGAGTACGAGCCCAGCCGTCCATAGCCAACGGCCATCGCGCTCCGCCATGGCCTCGTGGCAGGTGACGATCCGCTTCTGCCGCAGGCCCTGGCGTAGGAAGCTCATCGGGTGTTGCCGCAGGGTCAGGCCGGTATGGGAATAGTCCTCAACGACCTCCCTGCCCTCGGTCATCGATTTCAGGGCAACATCGGGCTCGTTCGCTTCGGTAGCTGTCCTTGCCTCGCGCTCGTCTGCCGCGGCCCAGAGTTCAAGCGGTACGGCGCGCAGTGGCTTGATATCCCAGTGCGCCTGCCGGCGCTCCAGCCCGAGCGACGGCAGGAAAGCGTCGGCCTCGGCCAGCTTGACGAGTGCTGCGGTCGGTACGCCGGATCGCCGCCACATGTCATCGGCGGAATGGAAAGGTTCTTCACCACGGGCCATAACGATCCGGGCCGCGTCATTTTCAGACAGACCCTTCACCAACCGCATACCGAGCCGGACAGCAAGCTGCCCATCCCGGCCGGTCGGTTCCATCGTGCAGTCCCAGCGCGAGGCGTTGACGCAGACAGGTCGGATTTCGACACCATTCTTCTGGGCATCCTGAACGATCTGCGCCTCACTGTAGAAACCCATCGGCTGGCTGTTGATCAGTGCCGCGCAGAAGACATCCGGGTGATGGCACTTGATCCAGCAGGAGGCATAGGCGATCAGCGCGAAACTCGCCGCATGGCTCTCCGGAAACCCGTAGGAGCCGAAGCCCTCCAATTGGCCGAACGTCTGCTCGGCAAATTCTCGCGTGTAGCCATTCTTCAGCATGCCGGCGATCAGCTTGTCCTTGAACTTGCTGACGCCCCCGGTGAACTTGAAGGTCGCCATCGACTTGCGCAGCTGGTCGGCCTCGCCGGCGGTAAAGCCGGCGCAGACCATCGCGACCTTCATCGCGCTCTCCTGAAACAGCGGCACACCGAGCGTCTTTGACAAGACCGCCTCAAGCTCAGGCGTCGGATAGAAAGGTTCTTCCTTACCCTCCCGCCGACGCAGATACGGATGGACCATGTCGCCCTGGATCGGGCCGGGGCGGACGATCGCGACCTGAATGACGAGGTCGTAGAAGGTGCGGGGTTTCAGGCGCGGCAGCATCGCCATCTGCGCCCGGCTTTCGACCTGGAACGTGCCGAGCGTCTCGGCCTTGCGGATCATCGCATAGGTGGCCTGATCCTCCTGCTCGACATCGGCAAGGCCCATGGGCAGGTTCTTGTGTTCGGCCAGAAGGTCGAAGGCACGCGCCATGCAGGACAGCATTCCGAGCCCGAGCACGTCCATTTTCATGAACTTCAGGACTTCGATATCATCCTTGTCCCACTCCACCACTTGACGGTCGGCCATTGTGGCCGGCTCTATCGGCACGAGATCGTCGAGCCGATCCTGAGTCAGGACGAAGCCACCGGGATGCTGGCCGAGATGGCGGGGCGTACCGATCAGCTGGGCAGAGAGTTCGAGCGCCAGGCGCAGCCGATAATCGGTGGCGTTGAGGTTATCTCCTTCAGCTGCTTTCCGCCGATCGCTTCGCGGCTAAAACCCCAGACGCCTGACAGGAGCTGGGTGATCAGGTCCTCCGGCAGGCCGAGCGCCTTGCCGACATCCTTCATCGCGCCTTTGGTCTGGTAGCGCAGCACGGTGCAGCAGAGCGCCGATCGCGACCGGCCATAGGTCTCGTAGATCCACTGGATGACCTCCTCGCGCCTGTTGTGCTCGAAATCGACATCGATATCCGGCGGCTCGTCGCGTTCACGGCTGACAAAGCGTTCGAAGAGGAGATCGGAGGTCTCCGGATTGATCGAGGTGATGCCGAGACAATAGCAGACGGCGGAATTGGCCGCCGAGCCGCGACCCTGGCAGAGAATGTCCTTCGAGCGCGCGAAGCGGACGATCGAATAGACCGTGAGGAAATAGGGCGCGTATCGCATCTCGCGGATGAGCTCGAGCTCGTGCAGGATGGCTTTTCGCACCTTGTCGCGAATGCCTTCGGGATAGCGGTCGGCCGCCCCTTCCCAGGTGAACTTGGTCAGCGACTGCTGGGCGTCGAGGCCCGGCACGATTGCCTCTTCCGGATACTGATATTGCAGCTGGGTCATGTCGAAACGGCAGCGCTCAACGATCTCGCGTGACCGGGCAAGCGCCTCCGGATAGTCCGGAAAAAGCCGGTGCATCTCTTCCGGTGCCTTGAGGAAGCGGTCGGCATGGCGCTCACGGTCAAAGCCAACATCGTCGATGGTGGTATGATTGCGAATGCAGGTGACGATGTCCTGCATCTGCCGGCGAACGGGTTCATGGAACAGAACGTCATTGGTGACGACGGTCTTCACCTTATGGCGCGCGGCGAGGTTCGAGAGATTGTGGAGGCGCAGCCGATCATTCGGGCGGCGGCGAAGGCACAGGCTGACATAGGCGCGATCGCCGAAGATCGCTGCGATCTTCCGCAGCTGGCCGGCATAGGTGTCGTCAGCTTCGTCGGGGACGAGAATGGCGATCAGCCCATCGCTATAGGCCTCGACTTCGGTGAGATCGAGAATGCAGCGGCCCTTGCCGCCCCTGCCCTTGCCGAGCGAGAGAAGCCGGGTCAGGCGCGAATAGGCCGGTCGATCGGTCGGATAGACGAGGAGCGACATGCCGTCGGTCAGATCGAGGCGGCAACCGACAACAAGCCGGATCCCGGTCGCCCGCGCCGCTTCCCAGGCGCGCACAATGCCGGCGAGACTGTTGCGATCGACGATACCCAGCGCCTCGATCCCGAGTGCTGCCGCTGTCTCGAACAGTTCGGGCGCGGAGCTTGCGCCGCGCAGGAATGAGAAATGGCTGGTGACCTGCAGCTCGGCATATCGCATCCGAAAACTCCTTATCCGAACACGCCGTGCAGGAACCAGCGGTGCGCGCCGGTCTCCATGTGGACGCCGTCACCGGTGCGGAACACCCAGTAGCGTTCACCCAGCTCGTCCTCGACCACGAAGTAATCTCGCACCGCCTGCATCTCGGTCGGGCGGATCCACCATTCGCCAAAAATGCGCTCCGGCCCGTCGGCGCGCCTCACCCGCCGGCGCTTGCCGCGCCAAGTGAAGACGGCCGGCGGATGGTCGGGCAGGACGTTCATCACCTCGATCGGATCGGGAAAGGCCAGTAGCCGTGTGGGCCGTGGCCATTTGGCGGCCCAGTCAGCACCGGTCTCGGCTGCCGTCGGTGCGATGCGCAGGACCGAGCGTTCCGGCACATCCGAGGCGATCGGCGTCACCCGATAGAGGCGCTGGCCGCGATTGCCGAGAATATCAACCAGCGGGGTCACATCGATGACCTCTTCCTCGATCAGCGAGGAGGCGACCTGCCTTTCTTCGAGCGGCTCGGCCATGATGGCGACCAGCACCATGCGCTCGATCCCGAAACCCGGATCGATCGCCTCGATGTGGTCACAGATGAGCTTCGACAGGCGCGCCGGATCGCGCACCGGCTTGGCGAGGCCGGCGCGGATCGACTGGCGGGTATTGTCGACGCGGTGGATGATGAGATCCGAGCGCCGGACACCGAGGCCCCGCGCCTCAAGCTTTTCCGTCAGCTGGGTGACGAGCCGGCGGACATATTTGGCGATCGTTTCGGCGGCGCCGATCGGCTCCTGGAAGTTGCGCGCAACCTCGACGAACTCGGGTGTGCGCAAAGGTTCGATCGGTTCGGCAAGCCGGCCGAACATCTGGTCGAGCCGCCGGCCGACCTCCGGACCGAAGCGTAGCGTCAGCGGCGCGCGCGGCATGGCCGACAACTCGCCGACAGTCTCGACGCCGAGAACGCGCAGGGCCTGGATCGTGTCGGCGGGGAGCCGCAGGCAATGGATCGGCAGGCCAGTGACTGCGCCCGCGATCTCGCCGATCGGGATGATACTGGTCTCGGCCCGCCGCATACGGGCAATGGCGTGCGCGGCACCCCAGGTGTCGGCGACGGCGGCGCGCGCGGTCAGGCCCTTGGCCCGCAGCGAATTGACGAAGCTCGCAATGAGCGGCAATTCCCCGCCGCGCAGGTGATCGGCGCCTTCGGTGTCGAGGATCAGACCGTCGGTGCCATCGACAGCAACGATCGGGCTATATTGGCGGAGCGCCCAGAGCGCGAGGCGTTCCAGCGCCGCCGCATCTGCCTGCTGATCAGCATCGACCATCACGAGATTGGAGACGAGCGCCTGCGCCTTGCTGGCCGGCATGCCGACGCGCACGCCGAGTTTGAGAGCCTGCGGCTCGACGGCGGACAGCCAGCGCTTGGCGCCCGATTTGGCGACAACGACAAGCGGCTGGTCAGCCGGCACGCTGTCCCCACCGGTGCGCCGGATGCGATCCGTCGGCAGATAGGGGAAGAAGACAGATACGGCCCTGGGCATCACAGGCTCCAATTTCGAACTCGGCACATTCGCCCGCTTTGACGCGCATCAGCTCGGCCAGCCAGCGCGCGCGTCCGACGCCGGCGACGGGTAAGGGTTCGGACGGCAAAACGCTGACCCGCCAGCGCGTCGTCGATGCCGTCGGCTGGCCGTAATCGGAGGCCTCGGTCTGCCGGCGCCAGCGGCGGAGCGCGAGCCCCATCGTGCCGGTTTTTTCGGCGGCGAGCTGAAGACGCCGGGAGGCGGTCATCGGCAGCCGGACCAGTTCGCCGACGACAGCGCCGAGACCACCGAAGGCGAGTCCCTCTTCCATCGAGGCCAGAACATCCTCCTCCTTGTCGGCCTCGCAGAAGATGACGCGATCGGGATGCAGGCCTGCCTGCGAGATCGCCGGAAAGAACAGGTCTGGCCTGGTCAGGCACCAGAGAACCTTGCCCTTCGAGCGCGCGGCAACGCCGGCGACGAACAGCGCGGCGGCCGCGCCATCGACGGTCCCTGCCCCACCGCCGGCCACCTCGTGCAGCGCACCGAAAGCAAGTCCCCCGCCGGGCAGGCGCGCGTCGATCGCGGCCACGCCGAAAGGCAGTACGACCGCCTTTCGGCCGGCCGATCCTTCAAGATGGGCAATCCTGTCTCGCAAGTCCTCGATTACCCGAGGATTATGGGCGCGCGACATCGTTCACGGACCTCCTCAGGCTCGCGTTTCTGGGGTGGACGTCATGTCCAGAAATGGCTATGTTCACTTTCTGTTCCGTCTGTGCCGAAGAGTCAAGCGGGGTATGAGATGGCATTTCAGCGAAGGCTGATGAGGATGTTCGGGATTTCACCGACGAATCAACGCGGTAGCAATCCCGGCCGACTGCGAAAATATTCCTAGGAAAGCGTATGTCTTTTCGCGCCTTATCGCGGGTCCGCCACCAGCAATAGTCAACTGGGTTGGTTGTCCGCCTGGAGTTGACGACATGGTGACGGGGCCACACATATCGGCATCACGAGGATTTCGCCGGGCGCAGATTGGTATTTCCTGCAACCGCTGCGAAGCGGCTTTATTCCTGTGCGAAAGTCTCACATAAGCTTTCGTTACCAAATTCCGCTATGTACCAATTGAGACACGACCGTAGGCCCGCACCGCATGACTGACGCAATGATCAACGAGAAGGTTCTGGCTTGGGCGGTTGACCGCGCCGAGATCCCGCTCGACGTCGTTGCCAAAAAGGTCAACGTCAAGCCGGAGCGGCTGGTCACGTGGATCGGCGGCGAAGAACGCCCGACATTCCGACAGGCACAAAGCCTTTCCAGCGCCCTGCATATTCCATTCGGTTACCTGTTCTTGAAAGAACCGCCGGAAGAGAAGCTGGCGATCCCGGATTTGCGGACGGTAGGCGGCGATCCGGCGCGCAAGCTCGACCTGAACTTTCGTGACCTTTTGAGCGACGTTCTGTTCAAGCGCGACTGGTTCCGCGATTTCATCAGGGACCATTCCGGCCGCGAACTCGACTTCATCGACAAGTTTGACGCGGGCGACAGTACGCGCACGATCGCCGCCGATATGCGCAGCGTCCTCTACGGCGAAGACGGCCCACCCAAGACCGGCAGCTGGGAGGAACACCTTCGTATGCTGATCGACAAGGCAGAAGCCGCCGGTATCTGGGTCATGCGCAATGGCATTGTCGGCAGCAACACGCATCGCCCCTTGTCTGTGAGCCAGTTTCGTGGCTTTGCGATCGCCGACCGGGTCGTGCCGCTGATCTTCATCAATGGCAAGGACGCCAAGGCTGCACAGATCTTCACCTTCGCCCATGAGCTGGCACATCTCTGGCTTGGCGAGAGCGGTGTGTCGAATGTGCAGCTGGGTGATGCCGACTACGGTGTGCATCAAAAGATCGAGCGTAAGTGCAATGAGATCGCCGCGGAATTCCTGATCCCTGCTGCAGGTTTTCCTGCGCAGTGGCATGCCGCCGATACCTTGTCCGACAATGCCGATCGCCTGTCGCGTGTCTACAAGGTCAGTCGCATCGTGATTGTGCGCCGGGCACTCGACCTTGGCCTCATCGATCAGGCGAGCTACGGGCACTTTTATGCGATCGAGGCAGCCCGCTGGAGCGATACGCCGGCGACCGAAGGCGGCAGTTTTCATAACAACCTGCCGCTGCGCAACGGACAGCGCTTCACGAGGGCCGTGGTCAACCAGGCTGTCAGCGGAGGCATGCTGCTTCGGCACGCCGCCTCGCTTTTGAACGCCCAGCCCACAGCAATCCTGAGCTATCACAAGCAGGGCCGTGCGGTACGATGAAATTTCTGCTCGACACGAATGTCTTCATCGAAGCGAAGAACCGCTACTATGCCTTCGATATCTGCCCTGGTTTTTGGGAGTGGATGGACAGCGTCTGCGAAGCGGATGTCGCCTCGATCGTCAGCGTCCGCGAGGAGCTTACGGTTGGCAAGGATGAGTTGGCGGACTGGGCAAAGGAACGCAAAGATGCCGCATGGTTCCTGGCCATCGACGACAGCGACACGCAAGAAAACTTTGCCGAGATCGTTCAACATGTCGCGACAGCCCATTACAACGAGCCGGCAGTCGAGAAATTCCTCGACAGTGCGGACAGCCTGCTGATCGCCAAGGCACGCGCGATCGGGGCAACCGTGATCACCCATGAATTGCCGAACCCTGAATCAAAGAAGCGCGTCCTGATCCCCGACGTCTGCAATGTTTTCGATGTTCCTTACATGAACACATTCGAGGCGCTGCGGCAGTTCTCCGCCAAATTTGTCTGGTCGGCGTGAGCAGAGTTTCTGGCTCGACGAACTGTACCAAAAACCCAATGCGTTCGAACCTTCGTTGCGTTACCCAACGCACGCACCTATAATGTCAACACTCGCCAAGTGGCGGCACAATGGTGTTGCGAGCCCGTGGCCTTACCATGGCACTTGGAGAGCCTAAACGGAATAATGACGGGGCGTGGTCTTAACCGACTGCGCCTTTTGTCATTTTGGACCGGCGCAATGCTTCAAACAGTGAAGCCGGCAATCATCGGACCGGCGGATAAAGACTGATCGATGGCCCCTGATCGTGGCCCTGTCGCGCCACATGACTATGGACGGCCGCGTGGCCCTGCGCTGCGGCAGTGATGCCCGACACGGTCGCCTGCGTCTTCTGCATCCCATTGGCAAAGGCCTCGGCGCGCGCGGGATCGCCGATCGCGTCCGACAGACGCTGTAGGTCGATCCTGCCGTCTGTCGTCCCGAATCTCTCCTGCAGCCCGTTGGAAAATGCCTTCAGCTCCCTGAGGCCTTTTTCGTCAGCCGGCCCCGGCACGAAGCTGCGATCGGCGTGGAACTTGGCAACGACCGCTTTCCCATCCGGGGAAAGATCGCGAACCGGTTCGCGCATACGCTCTCGAAACTGCGTCTCGTCGGCGGTGAGTGAGACCTTCAGCCTGTCATGCGTGCCCGAGAAATCCTGAAAGGCCGCGATGAGGCGCGGGAGCGCATCGAGCGCGCTTGCACGCGCAGCGTCGTCTCGTCCGAGAACCGAGCGCTCGCCGCGCAGCGTCCCGAGCGCCTCGGGCGCCTGGCGCAAGCGATCCGCGAGCGCATCGCCTGTCAGCGGGCCCTGCCGCACGGCCTCGACGAGACCGGCGGCAACCCGCTCAGGGTCCGAGAACGCGCTGCAGGCTGCATCGGCAAGGCGCGCCGCACCTGCATCCAGCATCGGATGGTCGGCCAGCCGGCGCTCGACGGTCTCGGTAATCGAGCGCGGCCATTCGGTGCGCGCATCGATCAGATTTGTGACCGTCTCGGCCAGCCGGACTGCGGTGGCGACGAACGTGAAGGTCTGGCCGGAAAGCGGATGTGGGTCGGGCAAATCGACCGTGTTGCCGATGGTGATGGTCTGGTCGCGCGCCTGCATCATGAAATTATCCCCGGCCGCACCGATGAAGCGGCCGCGATAGGTCTTGCCCGGCTCCGAGGTCGCCATGTAGAAATGATCCCATGGCGCGACATGCGGACCATCGGGGCGACCGCCGCGTTCGATTGCCTGCTGGGCGACATCGAGCGCGGCGACGCGGACCGGATCGGCGATCTCGGCGAACATCCGGCGCATCGGGCCGAGGTCGCCGCGCTCATGGGCGGCAACCGAGACGACGGTCATGCGCTCGGCCGAGATGACGGAAAAATCGATCGGATGACCGGCCTGCGCGGCAAGCGCTGTAAAGAACTCGCGCTGGGTACGGCCATTACCCTCGCGAAACGGATGAATGCTGTTGATCGTGGCAAAGGCAGTGGCCGCCTTGTCGGCGAATTCGTCGCGGGAAAGCCCTGCCAAAAGATTGTCGGCCTTCAGCCCGGCAAACAGCGCGTCGAGGCCGTGGTCGATCTGCGGCCCGCGCGCAAAGCCCTGCCCGCCGGTCTTTTGCATGGTCGGCATCGATGCGGTCGAACCGTCGGCGAAGGTGAACGGCTCATGTCGAAGATGGCCCGCCCATTCATAGACATCCTGGAAAAGATGGCGATGGATGCCGCGCAGATGCGCGGCATCGAAGGTTTGGGCTGGCCCCAGACCTTCTCGCAATTCGATCAGTCGAATTGCGAGCGGCGCGTGCTCCTTGAGCTCCAGCTCTTCGTAGGAAGAGGCGCCGACCTTGTTCTTCAAGGTGGCGCCATCGTCGAGGGTAAAGGCCATCTCAGCCGACCCCGTCTCAGGCTATCCCGAGGATGGCCTTGACCTTGGGCATCATCTCGGAAAGCTCGATCTCACCGGCGATGAACGCATCGAAAACCGGCTGACATGCTGGATTGGGCTTGAGGCCCTCCTGCGCGTTGGAGCGGAAGGCGTCACGGACGAGCTTGGCGCGACGGTCCTGCTCTTCGCGGGTGATCTTCGTGGCGTCTATCGTCATGGCATGCCTCCTTCAAAAAACGGAAATCAGGTCCTGTTGATGCGCGCGGCTCCGGCTTTCAGGAATGGAGCGAATTTCTGGCGCAGGACCTCGAGAAACGGATCGCTGAATTTTCCAAGCGCCGTCTGGCCCGGGTCGAAGTGATAGGATTTCTCCAGAATATCGTAATTGCACTCGCTGACCGTGATCCAGCCGCACCCGTATTTCGAGAGGTTGGCGCGTTGCAGCTCAAGCCGCGGAATTTCGATGGCGGTCTGGCCTTCGAACGGTGGTTTGGACGAAATCGGCAAGAGCAGAATATGGGTCAGGCCCTTGGCATCGGTCATGGTCAGGATCAGGCAGGTCGGCCGGTCCTTTTCACCATGATCCCGCCCCGGGTCGGCGTCGCGCTGCCACCGCCAAAGGTAGGGATAGTAGACGATATCGCCTTTGGCGAAGCGATCAGTCATCCTTCGTTCCCTTGAACTCGGCACTGTCCGCTTCGAGCTGCGTCAGAAACATGTCGGCAAGGTCTTGGGGCATTTCGCCTGCGGCATAGGCCCGACGCGGATCCGAATTGCCCTTCATCCGCTCATAAAGATCGGCCGAAACCACCACGACTGAGGGCCTCCCGTATTTCGTCAAGGTGATCGGTTCAAGCCGCGCCTCGTCATGATATTTGCCGAAATCGCGCATAAACTCGGTGGTGCTGATCGACTTCGCCATGTCGAGATCTCCTGTTCTGTATGTTCTGCATTATACAGAACATACAGAACTTTTCCAGCAATATTGCTGCTACCGCACGATGCCGAGCCGCTCGCCGATGCTTGGAGGATGCGGCTGCGCCGCCAGTTCGGTCATGTCGATGATCATGTCTTTTGACATGTCCGCAATGACATAGCCTTGCGCGCGAGCCTCTGTGGTTATGGCTTCCAGAGACGTGAACTCTTCCAGCAACGTGCCGAGCCATATTTCTTTGAACCCACCCAGGAAGGCTTGCAGAAAGAAGGTGCGCAAGGGCGGATCGAAGCCGATGATGGCATCGTGGTCGATCTCGCTTCCATGGGTCACCGTGATCTTGTGCCTGCGGTCCAATGTCTTCTCCTTCTTGGCGATACGGGCGTTCAGGTCTGCAACTGCAGCCGGAAACGCCTTGCCCTTGAGGTGCGCAAACTGCATCCAGTAGGTGAGCCGTTCGGCATGCGACGGCCCGATCCCGGCCCACCTTTCCAGATCTCCAATGCTCATCGCTCACGTCCTGCCCGAATAAAGCGACATGATGCGCGGGTTTTTGAGCAGATCGCGGCGCACCGGGAAAGTGACGCCGTGCCAGTCCTGCCATGGCTCCCAGCCTTTGGATGTCGGCCGCCCATACCATATCCGCGCGATTACGGTGTCCTCATCGACCAGGGCCTCGATGGAGACGGTGAAGGAGCCGCCCAGATTGGACGGCGTGTCATAGACCTCGACATGCCTTTGACGTTCCATGTTCCTCTCACGCGGTGATGATGATCGGCCTCTGGCGCTCGATGCGAACGCCGAGGCTGGCCAATGCCACGCCGAAAATGCCCGGCTGGTTCACCTCCTCGAACACCGGATCGAAGACAGGCCGTACGATGGAAAACATGTCGGCGATGGCGCTGATCGTCTGGTGCGGCGATATCGTCTCTCCCTCCTCGTCCAGCCCGGTAACGACAAGGTTCCCGGCCAGCGGTGACGGGTGGCCGACCAGTTCAGACACGGAATGCAGCCCGTCGCCCAGTCCATTGTCGTCGCAATAGACCAGATGCTTGTTGCCGATCCTGACGGCATCCACCAGACTGCAGCCAATCAGGCCATAGATGGATTTCAGGCGGTTATCGTTATCGACCCGCACATAGCGGATGGTGCCCGCAGCCGGTTCGATCAGATAGGCGGTGAATTCCTTGGTCATCCTCGATCTCCTTTTCCCGCGAAGCGAAAGGCCTCGTGCCCGGTCGGGCAGGAGCCCCGCTCCTGTTCCCGAGCAATCGGCGATCCGATCGGGAGAGAGGGGGACAAGGCGTTTGTCCGGGAGGGGGATCACCCGCCCGAAGGGTTGGCGATAGTGCAGCAGCGCGGCATCGCCAATGCTGCACGAAAGGGGCGGAACGCCGCTGCAGGAAGCACGGGGAAACCTGGACAAAGGCCTTGTGGAGGAGAGAGCGGCGGCCGGTCTTTTCCCCTCCCCTTGAGAGACGGACCAAAGTGCCGGCTGGCTGGCGCTTGCCTCTTCGCCATTGGCGTTGAGCGTCAGTCTGACCGTCACCCGGATGGGCAAAAACGCGAGGCTTGGCAACCTTTGCTGAAGCTGGCTGGGCCGGGGCTTGTTCAAGACCCGGCACGTCCACCGCGCAAGCTGGCTGGCATGTCGATCGGTCTGTTGAGCGACAGCGAATAGGGCAGCGGTGCCAAAGGCAGACGCCTGTCGTTCCATCACCGCAGTGGCAAAGCTCAAAGCCCTTCCCCTGATTTGCATTTAGAGGCCATTATGCAAACTATTGCATAATGGCGCGATAATGCGCAACAGATGGATCGAGGGGATGTGGGCTGAAAACAAGTGCGGAGGCAACGATATAGTGTCCGATTATCTCGCGCGCTGTAGCTGCTCTCGCAACCAGACATTCTCCTTTTGCAGTTTCGCAGCCAGCATCTGCTTCAGCCTGCGGTTCTCCGCCTCCAGTTCGGCAAGCTCGTCAAGCTCGTGGGCGGGCGCCGCTCCAGATATGGCATCAGCAGCTGCCAATGGTCCACTTGGGGTGTTCCCCGCCTTCCGCAACTGACCAGTTTTCTGCCTGGACCTCCTTGGCGCCCGCTCCTTTTGCGGAACCACATATCTGTCCTGTATGGGCTCAGGAACAGCAGCGCCGCTCGTATCCAGTTGCTCAGCTGAAACTTCCGCTGGAAACGCGCCAGATGTCGCATCGACCGGGCCCGACTGCTGGGGGTCGTTTCAACCTCAGTGGCGGCATCGCTAACGACATCTCGTTGATCCGGCTGAGCCGCAATCTCATTGTGGCGTGCCGATGCCTTGACCTTGAGCCTGTCGTGAGTTGTGTTCGGCTTTCTCCGGTTGCCTGGAGACCACTCCCCGCATCAGTGAAGATGGTATCGACCTCTCGACCGGCCGATCTTAGGTCCAGGTTCCCCCAGATCGAGTTCGTCGGTCTGGTCGGGGATTTTCGTCGGCCGCTTTTGTACTCGACCACAAAACTGCGCTGGGTTTTTTTCATGCGGGAATTCGTCACGTTCGAGGGCAGGCAATCGTTCGCAGCGACCACATCACAGGTCCTTTGCGATCAACTAGGAGCGCCAGCTATGCGCTGGGTCGCAATGCCCGAACAAAAGCGATGGAATAGATCATTTCCATTGCGCTTTTGTCGGGCAGGTCAAGATCTGCCATCGCCATCAGCGATGCCCGCTTGATCTGTTTGGCCGAGGCAGACGGATTGGCTGTGGTCACGAACTGGTAGAGCTGATGGCTCGCCAATCCATCAGACACGCCCTTTTTCAGGGATTGGCAAATGCGGTCGACTTTCTTGCCCATGTCACTCTCTCACGTCAGATCGAGATCCCGCATATCTCAGACAAGCGGCGTTGGGTTCAATCCCTTGCGGCGCACAGAGCTGCGGCTCACTTGCCAGCACATGGTGATGGCGGTCGCGAGCGAATTCCCGACCGCCGCCGCTTTCATTTGTTGAGGCTGGCTTTGAGTGCTTTGGCCGGTGAGAAGCTGAGCTTCCTGGCCGCAGCGACCTTGATCGTCGCGCCGGTTGCCGGGTTGCGCGCCTCGCGCTCGGGCGTGTCCTTCACCTTGAAGTCGGGTAGAGAGGAGGTCGGTCATTGACGCGGCCCTCTCTCCCTCCCACGGAACCGGACTTGATAGTTTCCCATCATCCGGCTCCTATGCTGACAATACCCCAATGCTGTCGAGCCGTTGCTGAAGACGACCGGCATGGATGGCGCGATGGCAAGGTTCGCACGCGATAGTACGTTTGCGCATGCGGGCTGCTCTGGTTCGAGCAAGCCATGAGACGCCATTCATGTCCGCCATCCGCCGAACGTGATGAATATCGACGGGCACATCGGATATCCCGCAATACTCGCAAGTGCGAGCGCGAAGCCGATCAATAAGATCAGTTCTTCCCCAGAACCAGAACGAAGGCTGATCCTGATCGATGCGGGGGTCTTCGATAATCGTCTTCGACGCAACGTGCCTGAGCTGGAATACCGCGACGAACCTGCGCCCATCTTTGGTTTCCACCCAGAGCCCATGATCCCCTTGGTGCCGCTGCAAATGGATATTGAAGATCTTCGCGATGCTGCATTTGTGCTTTCTCGCCAATGTCTTCATGAGACTAAACCACCACACACGTTGGAGTGGGGCCATCTCACTTTTCCAGTTATTGCCTAACTGGTAATATCCGACCAATCCCCGTAGCATCGCGTTATACGAAACGATGATGGCGACATCCGAGCTGATTGTCATCTCGGGACGCATTACGCCGCGTATAGCATGATAGCTGCCAAGCCGGTTCCGTTTGGCGAAGGCCGCGAGCTTCTCCCGAGGGAGATGCAGACGGATTCCGCGTACCGGTGTCCGCTTGACCATTGCCCTTCGACCTTTCCTCATGACACGTTTCTCGCGAAACGCTCGCTTGGTCGACCGAACAGCGTAGCCGAGAAAGGTCACCCCGCCGTCATCTGCCTTTGTAATACCGCTCTTTGCCGGCGCGACATCAAGATGAAGTTGATCCTTGAGGAAGGATGTGACCTCATTCAGGATGTCGGCAGCTTCCTGTTTCGTACCGATGACAGAGATAAGAAAGTCATCGGCATACCGAACATATTGAATCCGCCGGAAGAACGTGTCGTGGAAGTCCTTACTGGGGAGCTTCCGCGCAGCAACGATCAAAGGCTGCAGTTGAGCCCGAAGCCGCTCTGCTTCGGCTTCTCGGCCAGAGCTTCGCAGCTTCGCGATATGCTGACGATAATGCGCTCCCTTGCTGAGCAGTTTCTGGTATTCTGGATTCGTTGGCCTCTCAATGCCCCGGTCGAACCGGGTTTTGAGGCTATCCATGAACTCATCAAGTTCATGGAGATACACGTTCGCGAGCAAGGGCGAGATAACTCCGCCCTGTGGTGTGCCGCTATACGACGCGTGCCACTTCCAGTCCTCCATATAGCCAGCCGTCAACATCCCTCTGATAAGCTTCAGAAACCGCTCATCATCGATCAGTTTCCTCAGCAGATTCATCAGAATGTCGTGGTCGATGTTGTCGACGAACCCGGCAATATCGGCCTCGACCAGCCACACTGTTCCGCCCCACGTCTTCTGGATGGAGGCCAGAGCCGTGTGACAGGAGCGTTTGGGCCTAAACCCATGCGAGCGACGCGAGAAATTCGGTTCATAGATTTGCTCCAAAACCAGCTTCACGGCCGCCTGCACGAGCTTGTCATCAGCATCGGGAATGCCCAGAGGGCGTAATTTCCCGTTCGCCTTAGGGATGTAGTGCCTGCGAACAGGCTTGAAGCGGTAGCTTCCCTCTTTCACCCGGCGCATGATCCCGTCCAACCTGTCCAGCGAGAAGCCGTCAAGCGTATTGCGGGGATCGATGCCGGGAGTGAGAGCCCCGGAGTTTCGGGCAATCGCTTCATAGGCCTGCGCCCAAATCTTGGGGCAGTCCAGAAGACGATGGAGGCCGTTTATCCGCTTTCCCTGTCGTGACAGGGCAGGTAGCGAGATCAGTCGTCTTTCCACGGCATCGACGTGCATCAGCGTGTCTCAATCGTCGTCATAAGGCTTCCGATCTCATGTCAGCACGCCGCCCTTCACCCGGCCAGAGGGGGTTCCCGTCCGGTCACCCGGCGCGTTTCACCCATTGCCGTCCGCCTCTGGGCGGCTGTCCCGGACATTACCCCGGGCGTTTGGCTAATATGGCGGCTCCGTCGTCATGTGGGTCTGGTGAGGCCAGCCCGTTTAGACGATCCCGCGTTTACGCAATGAAAGAGATACAGCGCGGACAGGTGTCCCACTCAACCGTTCGGTCCCCGGCAGGGGATGGAGAGCGCGACTGGGGTGGAGCAAACGGGCAAATTTCGTCACTCCCCGGAATGAACTTGTCATCCACTACGCTCGATGACGCATCGGCTATCGTTGAGCGTCACCACCGGCTTCTGGTTCCTCGGTTTAGGATTCAGGCAGTCTAGCTTTCACCATACGCGCTTTGCCCTGACCGATCAGATCGCGATAGCTGCGACGGCCTCAGCCTTTTCCCGACATGCTATTGTCCCCTGTCGAGTTTCCCCGATTGCAGCTGTTGCCAGCCAAGGTAAGCCGGTGGGCATGGGTAGTTCCCAGTTATCCCAGCAGCATAAGCTGCACTCTTACATCGCGCCGACGCGGCGCACCTTTCCAAAGCCTGGGATCGACGTCTCGGTTCCGGAGGTCGCAGCCGACGTGATCGCGGCAAAGACAGCCTCCACGATCGCCTTGCCTTGCGCCTTGGTCAGGCCGTGGTCAGCCGCAACTTTATCGGCAATTTCATTGGTGGTGGTCATAGCTATTCCTCACGAAAACCTAAGGCGCAAGCATTTCACCACGGGACCGGTATTGTCATCAGGGGCCACCGGTGCCGGCGCTTATTTCCACAGTTTCGGATGGTTAGCCGTACCACAAACAGCGATGCAGAAATCTGCGGCCTAACGCCAGTTTATGGAACTACCGCCAATGCGGCGTAGGCAGACTTATGGAACTCACCGCGGGCAAAGCCCAACTACGATCTCCCCAATTTTTCTCTCTTTGATCGCGCCTCACAGGCAGCAAACCAGGAGTCTCGCCTACACTGGATAAATTTTCTTGGGTGGGGTAACGTCGTGAATTACAGATCTCGACTTTAGGCTAGCTAATTGTCAATTTAAAGTATAGATTAGAAAGTCGCGATGGTAATTCCTCGATGCGCTCTATTGCAAGCGTATTTTTGCGGCCAAATATAGTTGCGGCACTTGATTGCGCATCCTTTCCCAACGCTACGCAAAACAGGTCGACTCCACTTTTCCGTGCTTCGGAGACAGCCTTTCGCGCATCCTCGATTAAGTATTGGGCGTCTGAAACGTCGCGATCGGCAGGTTCACCGTCAGTTACCACAATCAAGACTTTCCGCTGACTCCCGCGATTGGCTACGACACTACGAACAAATCGGATAGCGGCTCCAAGTCTGGTGGAAAGGCCCGGCTTCATGCTTGCTAGTCTGGCTACCGCCTGACCAAAATCCTGCGAGAATTCTTTAATCGGCACGATGCGGACATCATCGATTCCATCTGAGGAAAAAGCGAACATCGCGAACGGATCGTTGAGCTCCTCCAATGCCTGCCCCAGAAGAGCGGCGGAAACCGCCGCACTCTCAAGCACTGTTGCACCTCGCTCTGCAACTTTGATTTCCGTCGACGCCGATGTGTCTATCAACAAAGCCATCGCTAAATCGCGAGCTACACGACGTTTTGTCGTATAAATTCTCTCGTCGCCCGATATACCAATCCTACGGGAAACAATAAAATCTATCACCGCCGATACATCAATTTCTTCACCTTCGTACCTACGTTTCAAGCGCTGCGCACAGCTCGTACGCGCTCTGCGCGTGATTTCAGTTATACGACTTTTCTGTGAACTATAACTTTTTAGCAGCTCAGAGAATCGATCGCATTCTGCTAAATCTGGTAGGCGACTTTCGCCTGATCGGACCGTGGCGCTAATTGCCGATGCGCCCCCCAAGCGATAGTCCCATTCTGGAAAAACACCCAAGATTTCGCCTTTCTCCTCCACGGCATCAGCGGCCCTTATCTTGGTCGTTTCTACAGACATATCGTCGAGAGAGTCGCTTCGTTCGGCATGCCCTTGGACAGCGCAACCGACCGCTGCATCGATCTCAAACTGATCGTGCTGAGGTTCATCCTCGAGATCCGGTTGAAAAATCCCCGTGCCGTCATCGCGATAGCAGGGCCCCACAGCGTCGGACTTGCTATCAAAGGGTATGCGCATTTGCCCGAGATCGTGACCAAGAATACGGGCGATCTCCTCACAAAAGCTTTGATCGGTTGGGCTCTGCTGAAACTTTGACTCAAATAATGCCCGACCCTTCTTGACCCAAGCATCATCGTCTTCGGAGTGAGGATCGGCAAGTACCCGCGATAACCTCGTCATCCGACCTGCCGCACTTGTCGCTCTAAGCGATACTCCAGCATGAAACGGCGACCAAAACCGGATAAGCCCTGGATATACATTTGTTGCGAGTCTCTCTACACGTGCATCCTCAAGCAAAATGGTCAGCGCGACTTGCAGTGGTTTCATTTTACCAACCACGAAGGGCTTAGTTGTGTAGAGCTGGTGGCACATAGCGTGGAGAACAGTTGCCTCGAAGTAGCTAGCGGCATTAACGCCGGACGGCGGTGCATTCTCGGGCATGAGGATACCGGAACCGATCAGCCGTGCTCGCTGAATATTCTGGCCCTCAGACGCTACCTGCACCGTCAGCTCGCGATTGAACAAGGCTTTAACTAAGTATGAGAGGCGCGGCCCGTGAGCATCATAGCCGTGAGCTCCGGAGTGGACCACCAGACGCTGGCGAGCGATCGGGTCTTCAAGCTTGAAGTAGGCGTTACGTTTGCGCCGGTCCCGGGTATACAACTTTATGCCGTCCGCTGCCCAAAGGGGAATCTGACCGATCGGCAAAGACTTGGTTAGACGTGGCAGCATTGTTGCCAGCAGCTCAGGGATTTCTGGCGCCCCCTCTGTGAGTGGAGCGATTCTCTCAAGAAAGTCCAACCAATTGGAACCGTCCGACCCGTGAGTTATCTTGACCGCTACCGCCTCCAATACAGCACATGTCGAACGAGCGGTAGTTTTTCCGAGGAACTCATGCGCACATCGGATTAAGCGAAGATGTATATCCGCGCTCGCAAATGGGGCCAACAATCGCTGTGTTTTCCAGACCGCCAACAGCAGCTCAGCGCCTGAGTTCGCGTAGTAGAGATCAAGCGTCGTAGATGCCAAGGCATCAAGATCACGATCACAGACATGAGGAGAAATAGCTGATAAAGTGTGTTTCCACATCTGCAGAAGATGCCGACGCTCATTGAGACTAGCATAGAGAGCGGCCCGTCCAGGTCCTGGATACTCCTCGCGGAACTTTGGAGGGTCGAAGGCTACAGGCATGCTGCCACCGCGGACCTGAGAGCTCCACGTAAATCTCCGTTATCAGTTAGCGGCATAATGATTGCCAATTCGCACGCATCCGCCGGTGAAATACCTCGGGCGATCAAGCGTCCAGCGCGAATTAAGGTCCGAGTTGAAGCACCTTCATCCAGCCCTTTCCCCGCTAGGTTGCGAGAGGCAACAGCAATTGACACAAGCTTCTGCGCAATTTCACTGTTCACGCCAGCTTCTTCTTCAACGATCGCTCGCTCTCGCTCAATACCAGCATAAGTAAATTCGATCGCAGCAAATCTTTGTTTGGTCGACTCTTTAAGATCCTTCACAACGCTCTGATAACCAGGATTGTAAGAGACGACGAGAAAGAAGTCTGGATGCGCGGAAACCAGCTCGTTCAGTTTTTCGAGGTGCAGGGCACGTCTTTGGTCGGTGAGAGGATGAATGATAACCGTCGTATCTTGGCGAGCTTCAACAACCTCGTCGAGGTAGCAGATAGCACCGTGCCGAACCGCCTCTGTCAGTGGACCGTCGGCCCAAACAGTATCACCTCCATCGAGTAGATGACGACCGACGAGATCCGCAGCTGTCATATCCTCGTGACAGGCAACGGTAATGAGTGGCTGCTTTAGCTTCCAAGCCATATGTTCGACGAATCGAGTTTTCCCGCAGCCAGTCGGCCCTTTGAGCATTAAGGGTACCCTTTCCGCGTACGCGGCTTCAAAGAAAGACACCTCTCGACTTACGGGCGAATAAAATGGCTCTGTAACGATCTTGTATTGGTCAATTTTCATCGATTAAAGATCCCGTGCATCGATGCCTCTGAGTGCTTGCACCGTGGGAAAAGGCCTGCGCCGGGACGATAAGCCCGAGCGCAGGAGGTGGGGAAACTCAAGGGGAAGCGGAGATTACCGATGTCCCTTACTTACTTCCGTTGGGATACCTTCAATAGGGCAATCTTCGACGCCAGGAGCAGCTCGTGTTAGAGCCTCGGCCATGTCGCGTGTACCTTCGGGGTCATTCGTCCATTTCCGATAGAAGTCGAACGGCAAAGCGCACGAACCGCGTGCATCTTCTCCGGAATTGATCATCCCTGTATAGCCACGGTGAAGCAACTTATAGAGATGGTTCTGAGCCTGTCCCTTAGCGCGCGCTTCGCGGATCAGCGGGATCGAAAGCTGGGCAAACTGGATACCCATTTCTTCGGTGCCGCATTCACCAAGTGAACGGCCGTCGAAGCCGATAATTGCAGAGTGGCCGAAATAGGTGTAGACACCGTCGAAGCCGGCAGCATTAGCGACAGCCACATAGGAATTGTTAGCCCATGCCATGGCCTTCGACATCATGATCTGCTGTTCCTTGGCTGGGTACATATAGCCTTGGCAGCGAACAATAAGCTCAGCACCTTTCATTGCGCAATCCCGCCAAATTTCGGGGTAATTGCCATCATCGCAGATGATCAGACTGATCTTCATCCCCTTAGGCCCTTCGGAGACATAAGTGCAGTCTCCAGGGTACCAACCTTCAATCGGCACCCAAGGCATGATTTTTCGGTATTTCTGAACGATCTCACCCTTCTCGTTCATCAAAACGAGCGTATTGTAAGGAGCCTTATTGGGATGCTCTTCATGCCGTTCGCCGGTCAGCGAAAAAACGCCCCAGCATTTAGCCGCCCTGCACGCTTCGGCAAAGATTTCAGTTTCTTCACCCGGCACCTGCGACGCTGTTTCATACATTTCCTTGGGGTCGTACATGATGCCGTGAGTAGAGTATTCCGGGAAGATAATAAGATCCATCCCGGGAAGCCCTTGCTTCATGCCAACAACCATGTCAGCGATCTTTCGCGCATTGGCAAGCACTTCCGCTTTGGTATGAAGCCGCGGCATTTTATAGTTCACGACGGCTACGCCGACGGAATCATGAGTTGAGACAATATCTCCGTGTTGCATACGGTGGTCCTTTCTTAGTGTGGATTTTTGAGGATGTAAGTGCGAGTACAGCACTGGCGTCTGGAGACGAGCTGCCTCGAACGGACCTACGGCTGGGATCGTTCTTGGACCGCAGGACTGCATGGATCGAATGGTTTGGCCCCAGAGGACGTTAACTCAGCCTAGACCAAGTGCACGCGCGAGATTGGAGCGATGGTCGACACCACTGTCGACAGGAAGAACTCTGAGAGGCGTGTTTCCTCTCTCGATTTCTTGAAAAATGAGGCTGACTCCACTGTCAGCCATATGCGCTGTCAATCAAATTGACACAGCGTCAAAGTACAGCATGTGATGCCAATCACTGATGGTAGCTTTACGCAAAGTTACACGTGAGTTGAACTGGACCACAGCAGTGATACAATCATCATATACACTACATGTCGAGACATATTTCGTCGCTGAATGAACGTGATACACATGGAATAAAGTACTCAGAACGCTCGTCGCTAGAAAGATACAGATCGCGGTGATCCGGATCGCCTGCAATCAAGCGAACTCGGCAAGTGCCGCATGTACCGCTTTCGCAAGAACTAAGAGGCTTCAATCCGAGCGCCCGAAATGTTTCCACGATAGTGCGATCGGCTGGGACATCAATAAGCTCGCCTGTTTCCTGTCGACGAACCTTAAAGGCTGTACTGGCGATGCCCAAACTCGTAACGCCGGCGAAGTCTTCGAAATGGATCGCGCTGCGCGGCCAATGGATCGTTTGGGCATAAATAGCGTCCATCATCGGCTTCGGACCGCAGTAATAGATGTGAGTCTCATCCGGGCGCGCTAGAAACGGCCAAAAATCAAAATTTCCTCCGATCCCTGTTGCGCTATGGTGAATGGTTACGACATCCTCAAAATCCTTGTGAGCGAGCTCATCCAGAAACGCGGCGTCCTCAGGTGTGCGACTAGAGTAAATGAGGTGAAAATTGCGGTTACCCTCGCGAACCAGTTTTTTGAACATTGAGAGGATCGGGGTAACTCCTATCCCACCAGCGATAAGCAGATATTTGTTTGCACTAACAAATTCCAACTCATTCTTCGGAGGCGAGACCTCAATCAAATCGCCCTCTGATAGATCGCTGTGCATACTTTGAGACCCGCCGCGACCCTGATCGTCTCGTTTGACTGAAATCACGTATCGATCGGATTCTATTTCATCATTGTTCAGAGAATAACTCCGAATTGCGCCGTTAGGGGCCACAACCTTGACATGTGCACCTGCAGTAAATTGGGGTAGCTTGGCACCTCTAGGATCACGAAACTCGAACTGACAGATGTCTTTCGTCAGATAAGTGCGCTTTGCGACGGTTAGGCTCAAATTTGTATTCATGGATGCCTCTATTCTGTCGAGATGCGGTCGCCTGGCCGTATGGTACCGGGAGATAGCACCTCAGCGTAAAACCCCATATCGGCATGGTCATAATGCTGCTTGATGAGACGCGGGATGGGTATGTCACGTTTGGTGGTTACCGGATTGACTTCAGTCGCTGCGCAACGACGTGTGCGCATACTTCCCTTCATTCGCACCGAGCCAATCGTGAATTCTCTTCCGATAAGTTCCAGTTCACTGAAAGGCGGCCATCCATCGAAATAGATGTTTGCTCTGAAACGTATAGGATCTATGTCCGCTTGAATTTTGTTGGCGAAATCACGCACAGAGTCCAGATTGATCAGTGAGATGGCGTTCATCAGCTCCTTCGAAACCACGGATACGTCTGTGAACCTGTGCGCACCTGAGGATGCAAAAATCGGCCTTTTGTCTTCGTTGAGGTCGAACATTGTGGAAAAGAAATCTATAGACCGGCGAACGCCTTTCTCCTTCGAGAGATCATCTTCAAATACGACGCGACCTTGGACTGCCAACTTCAACTGCATCGTTTCCGGATTGAATGTACTTTGCAATCCTGCCAGTCGTTCCTCCTTGACGAGGACAAGAAATCGATCTTTCGGTAGTGGCTCGGGCGATTTTGGATCGAAGCCGCTGTCATATCGGGCAAATCCAAAAATCCTGTCCAAGGGGAAGCCTTCTCCGGTTAGGAGTTTCGCTTCACCAACCTGTTGCGCAGTCAGACCTTTGATAGGATAGTTGTAGAGTGTCTGGATCGTTCCGAGCATTCGCAATCTCCAAATCGACGTCAGTTCGCAAGCATAAGGTCGCGAGCTAGACGGTTGGCGTCTAAATCAGTTTTATCCAATGGCTTCACGATCCTGCCCATATCCATGAGATAAGCTCGGTTCGAAAGCTCAGCTGCAAAATCCAGGTTCTGCTCAACAAGAACGATGGAGAGCTCTTCTCGCTGCATCAGACCCGTCAAAATTTCAATGATGGACTGCAGAATAGATGGTTGAATGCCTTCGGACGGTTCGTCTAGGAGCAACACCTTCGGCTCGCCAACCAGCGCTCTGGCCAAAGCTAAAATTTGTTGTTGCCCACCACTAAGCCCGCCACCCCGTCTGCCCAAATGGGGCTTGAGCGCCGGAAACAAGTCGATCATTGCATCCACATGGTCATCCGACTTGGACTGTGCGTACTGACTTACACGCAGGTTCTCGATGACGGTTAAGGCAGGAAAAATCCCTCGCCCCTGTGGCACATATCCCACGCCAGCCTTGGCTACGTCGTGCGCTGCGAACCCATCAAGCGACGTCGCCCCCTGCAAAGTCACGGTGCCCTCGGACGGACGTACAATACCCATGATCGATTTAAGCAGTGTTGTTTTTCCAGCGCCATTTCGCCCAAGAATTCCGACGATTTCTCCGCCATACAGGTCGAACGAAATGTCATGTAGGATTTGAACTCGGCCATAGCTTGCCGATAGCCTATTGACCGAAAGGAACGGCGCAACACCGACCCCTGCCCCTGGCCTCGTTTGTACTTTATTATGCATGGGAGCGTCTCCCCAAGTAAGTATCAATTACTTCATTGTCATTCATTAGCTCATCGAATGAACCAGATCGGAAGACTTTCCCTTGATGTAGCATCATGACTGGGGCATTGAGTGATTTTATGAACTCCATGTCGTGTTCTACGACGACAAGGGTGTGATGTTTTGAGAGTTCGTGGATCAACGAAATAGTCTTGCGCTTGTCATCGTCGCCCATGCCCGCACCAGGTTCATCGAGCAAAATTACTGACGGATTCTGTACAAGAACAAGGGCAATCTCGAGCCACTGTTGTTGTCCATGGGACAGTAAACTCGCCAGCTCATCGACCCGAGCCTCCAAACCGACAAGCCTCAGGACCTCAACCAAATCTTGTGCCGTGTTCGATGCCAGAGCGGCCAACTGCAAGTTCTCTTGAACAGTAAGCTCGGGAAATACCGACGGAACCTGCATCTTTATGCCTAAACCATTCCGACAGCGCATATGCGTTGGCATCTTGCTGACATCAGCCCTGTTCAAAGTGACTGCACCTGAATCTGGCTTGTGTCTGCCGGTAAGGATGTTGAAGAATGTGCTTTTTCCGGCACCGTTCGGACCGATGATAGCGTGAACCGGATGGGAACCAAACGACGAATCGACCCCGCGTAGGACATGCACTCCGCCAAAGTGCTTCATGATACCGTCCACGGAAAGCTCGCCATTGCGCTCAGCGATTGTCCTATCCATGTGTGCCGCCTTTGCATTCACAAAAGGTCTACGCGGGCCGGTGGGTAGCAACTTTGCGAGCGTTGGAATCAGTCCGCCAGGGACGAGCATGACTACAGCGATCAATATGAGGCCTACAAGAAGAGGAGTCTGCTGCTCGACTATGAGATCCGCCCCGTCTGAAACAGATTGGACAATAAAGACGCCTACAAATGCGCCGACCAATGTTCCCCGGCCTCCCACCATAACCCAAACGACAACTGTAGCTGCCTGAGCAAGAGAAAAGATGGAGGGATTAATGAATGTGCCCCACGCTGCGAACAATCCGCCCCCAAGCCCAGCAACAGCGCCCCCGATTGAGAAAGCGAGCAGTTTGAGGCGACGAACATCATAGCCGAGCAGTTCCATACGAACTTCGTTTGAACGCAACCCGTCAATCTTGAGCCCAAAATTCCCGCGCGTTAGGAAGTCCAGTGAAAAGTAAATGAGAGCGGAGAAAACAATAGCAAACACGAGGAGTTCACGGATATCGAGCTCGCCATCACCAACGCCTGTCCAGTCTGGAAACGCCACGCTTGGTACTCCTGGAATTCCATTGAATCCCCCAAGTAGCGCTTGCCCAATCTGATACTCCGGACCGGCAGTACTCGACAACACCGTGTAGGTTATGAGCGTGACCGCCAGCGTAACGATGGACAAGTAGACATCGTTTAATCGGCTGTAGAAAAGAAAATATCCTAAAGCTGCAGCGATAATCGCTCCCGCCACGCCTGCGCCGAGGAGTGCAGAGATTGTTTCTCCGCTGTCCTGATAATAATTTAATGCAATGATAGCGTATGCATATCCACCGATACCAAAGATCGCATTTTGGCCAAAGCTGAATATTCCAGCTTTTCCCCACACGAAGTCCAAGCTCAAAGCGCACAGCCCAAAGCTGATCCAAAGTATGAGCTTAAGTGCCCATGTTGTAGAGACATACGGCACACAAATGAGCGAGACCAAGGTCACAATTGGCAGCCAAAACAGACCGCGGGAGCTAGCTGCGATATATATGCGGCTGATCGGTGATTGATTCATTTCATTGATCCGAATAGATGCGTCACTCATAGTGCTCTTTTCCAAGGTCCGGATAGACCCGTGGGTCGGATCCGCAGGATAACAATTGCGGTCAGGAATAGGCCCGTAACGCCCCAAAGGGTTGTGAGGCCTTGTGATAGTCCGCTTGATATCCCCCCAAGCATGATTGCACTGATCATCGTGCCGGTAACAAATGCCGGACCGGCGATTACTACGGCCATGAACGCTTGTCCTACGAAGGCCTGTCCTAAGCTAGGACTGACCGAAACCATGGGGGCTATCAACGCTCCGCCCAGAGCCGCGACCGCACAGCCGAGTGCGAAAGAGATCAAGTTGACTCTTCCTGCTGCTACGCCCAGCGCCTGTGCCATCAGAGGGTTTTGGGCTGCTGCACGAGCGAGAAGTCCATATTTCGAACGTGTGAAAAGCAGATACAGCGCGCCAGCCATCAGTGCGGCAGCAAAGATCAAAAAGATTGAATAGGCAGAAATTGCGTAATTTCCGATATTTACAGCACCGAATGGCGTAGCGATTCCCGGAGGGGTGGTCCCGAAGACGTTTACCGCAATCTGGTACATCACGAGGCTCGCTCCGAAGGTTACGAGCAGTGTTTCGACAAGTCTGCCTTGGGGTATGCGCGCGATCAGAAGAACATAAAGCAGGACTCCAAGAACCGCCCCTACTAAGGGGGCGGTCGCCATTGCGAGCCACCAAGGCCAACCGAATTGGCCGACAAGGGTGGTAGTGGTCAAAGCACCAACCATCAAAAACTCGCCGTGGGCCATATTCACTACGCGCATCAGGCCGAAAATGACTGCAAGACCTGCGGAGATCAAAAATAGAGAGGCAATCGCAGACATGCCGGAGATTGCGATGGTCAGCATTTCGTCCATAAATGCAGTCCTTAGAATTTGGGATTTATCATTTTGTGGGAGCGGCTGTCTTTGCCTACGAGATCGCAACTGCCAGCGCCGATTACCTCCCTGGTGGGCATAACATTTTCGTACTTCTGGATGATCTCGTAGCTCTGGCTACCGGTGACTTTCGCCAGATGGACATTCTGGACGTTCCGATGGCTTTGTGGATCAAGTCTGATCTCACCGGCCGGACCAGCGAACGGCACGGCTTTCTCGAGAGCCGCCACAACACTATCAATCTCGGTTGAACCCGCGAGTTCGACAGCATTCTTCCACTGATGCCATGCGTTCCAAACTTGCGCGGGAGTATCAGCGACACCACCAGCGGAAGGAAACTTCTTCTTGAATCCATCAATAAAGGCCGCATTCTCCGGCGATTGGATTCCTTGAAAGTAAGAATACGCGACTACGATGCCTTCACCCTCTTCTGGTGTAAGCACTGTCTCCTCGCTGCCTAGCCCAAAGACAGGCGACACAATCTGAATGTCCTTTTTCAATCCTGCCGCAGCAAATTGCCGGTAGAACGCGACATGATTGTTGCCGACAAGATTCGACATGATGACGTCTGGCTTCGCGGCCTGAATTCGACGGATCGTCGCGCTGAAATCGGACACATCCAGCGGGATGAATTCGGTTCCAACCACACTGCCGCCTTCCTTGTCGGCCAACGACTTAGTCCAGGCAGTAGCCACATGGCCATATATATAATCGGCGGCAATCACATAAATTTTCTTGCCCGCGTTCTTGATGGCCCATGAAATTAGAGGCCCTTCCTGTTGTACGCAGTCGGTCCCCTGCATGAAACAATACTTGTCGCACTCACCACCTTCGTCGATTGTCGGGAAGAAAAGGAGCTTCTTGTTTCGGCTCAAAACAGGCCGAGCGGCCTCTCTTGACGCGCCAGTAAAACAAGCCACCACGGCTGAGATGCTATCGCTCGCTCCGATTTCCTGAGCATATCTGGAGTAAAGCTCTATCTTTGACTGCGTATCGTACTCGTTGAGTACAACCTTTTTACCAAGTACACCGCCGGCTTTGTTGATAGCCTCGATCGCGTAACGGGAGACATTCATCTGCTGGATGCCGTAGATGTTCAGATTGCCCGTCAGATCAAACATGCTGGCAACATGAAGTTCACTTGATTGAGCCTTCAGCAAGCTAGGCATAGAAAGGGTGGCGGCTCCCGCTGCGCCGACCTTGAGGAGGCTTCGCCGAGTGAGGCGATCGAAGTTAATAGATTCCAAGTCTTTTCGCATTTTGTCCCCTTTTATTGTGAATAGATGGCGTCTCAATCGCCCGCCAAACCATGCCCAGGAAAACCGACGCAAGGTTCGGCCACCCGTTGAAACGACTAATTTTTGGGATGATTTGTGGAGCGTTGACCTGCTCGCATCGAAGACCGTCCGCTACGCGGTGCGCCATTGAAGCGCGTTCGTCCGATCCTCGGCCCTCTGTGCGAAATAGAGGGAGCCCATAACAATGCACACTATCGATTGCACAATCGCCGTTTCTCATCGTAATGAGTCAAGGGCTGAATCTATGCGACCTAATTGGCTTTGCCAGTTGTTAGCTGTTTAAGACTAACCAGCGGACGCTCGGTCTGCATCAACCAGTTTGGGAATAATGACGGGGCCAGTTGTACGCCGGAAAGATCTCATCCTAACCTTGCGGCTCGTTAGGGGAAGTGGCTTGCCACTTTATCGGCAGGTCGAAAGCCAACTACTTGAGGAGATCAGCCGCGGCAGACTTCTGCCAGGGACGGCTCTCCCGGGCAGTCGCGAGCTGGCATCGCAACTCGGCGTAAACCGAAAAACGGTCGCATTAGCGTATGATGAACTGGTGTCCCAGGGTTGGCTAACATCCAATCCGATGAAGGGGACGTTTGTCTCCGACCGCGGAACAGGCCGTCCCTGCAAGAATGCATCCACAACCTCTCCGAGCTCCACTAAACAGCACTACTCGATTTATGACAGTGACGTCACCGTGCCTGTATTTGTGTCGGGTGGTCCGATAGGAAGTTTCGACGACGGGCTACCCGATCCGAGAATATTGCCGATCAACGAATTTGGACGTGCCTATCGCTCTTGTCTGCTTGCCGAGGCGCGAGCGATGAGGTTGGGTTACAGCGATCCGCGTGGTAGTGAGGCTCTCCGAGCTTCGATTGCTCGAATGCTTAATTCTGAAAGAGGGCTGTCAGTTGGTGTGGATAACATCTGCATCACGCGAGGCAGTCAAATGGCCATATATCTCGCTACCCGCATCCTCGCACGACCGGGCGACACAGTAGCCTTAGAGGAACTTACTTACCCGCCAGCTCATCAATCTTTCAGATCGCACGGTGTTAATGTTGTGCCCGTCAGGGTCGGTTTGGACGGCGTTGATCTTGAACATCTTGAACAACTGTGTCGCCGACAGCGCATTCGGTCGCTCTATCTTACCCCCCACCATCACTTTCCGACCACAGTAACTCTACCACCAGAAAAAAGGCTCCGATTATTGTCAATTGCGGAGCAGTACCGGTTCTCGATTATTGAAGACGATTACGATCATGAGTTCAACTTTGGAGGACAACCAATGTTGCCTATGGCAGGTTTTTCTCCTGCAAAGGTAGTTTATATAGGCTCTTTCTCTAAGACGCTCTCACCCCATCTTCGTCTGGGTTACATTGTCGCGAACCCAGCGACGATCAACGCCATAGCTAACCAGATCGTTTTACTCGATCGCCAAGGCGATCAAGTTAGTGAACTAGCCGTAGCAAAACTGCTCGAACAGGGGGATGTGGTTAGGCATATCCGCAAGGCTTTGGGCGTCTACCAGCGTAGGCGAGATGAGTTTGCTGTCCTTTTGAGGAACACTTTTGGGGACCGCATCTCATTTTCTTTGCCTCACGGCGGATTGGCTTTCTGGGTCGAGTTGAGCGAAGCAGATCTTCAAAGCGTGTTGGCGGCATCTATAGGCGGGATTAGACTTCTTACGAGCCATCATTTGCAGATAGGTGAACAATCACGGCGAGGTCTACGTCTGGGATATGCCAGTAAAACGACGGAAGAGGCCGAAAGCAGCCTTATTACCCTTAAGCGCCGATTAAAATAGATTGATTTGCCCTTGCACGTGGGTCCGGTGATAGCTAGAGTTTTTAGTTAGGACACGACGATAGATAAAGGCAGTGACGGCCTCCAAGTGCGCTTAAAGGCGCCTGGGGGTTTTTTTGTTGCCGCGATTATGGTGAGCAGTCATGACAAATGAAGAAGGGTGGCGCGTTGGCGTCTTGTTCTCAACATCCGGTGTAACTGCCGCAGTGGAACAGACAATGCTCAATGCCACATTACTAGCGATCGAAGAAATCAATCGCGTCGGTGGAGTTGCTGGTAAGCCTCTTATCGCCTCACATCGCGACCCGAACTGCTCGCCTAAGCGGTATCGGGAATTAGCGCGCCAATGCCTTCAAGACGACGGTATATCCACGATTTTCGGGTGTTTTATGTCATCATGCCGTAAAGCTGTTCTTCCGGAGATCGAGGCTTTTCGTGGACTTCTTTTTTATCCTACCGTCTATGAAGGCTTCGAATATTCTCCACGCTGCTTTTACACCGGTGCATCATCCAACCAGGGAGCAATCCAACTTGCGAGATACCTTATGGCGAATTACGGCAACAGGTTTCTGCTCGTTGGATCTAACTACGTATTTCCATATGAATATAACCGAGTCATCACCGACATAGTAACTCAGTCGGGCGGAAAAATTCTTGACGAACTATATGTTCCCATCAGCGCAATTGACGCTGATTTTGATTCTGTAATCAAGAAAATTCAAAAGCTGCAGCCAGACGCTATAATCTCTACCATAGTGGGGCAGACAGTCGGAATGTTCTACGAAAAATATGCATTGGCAGGCTTCGAACCTTCCCGCATGCCAATAGCGGCGATCACAACGAGTGAAGCCGAAATCGCTTTGATGGCGCCTAAGGCTGCAATCGGTCATATTACGACATCACCATTCTTTGAAACGCTTGATCGACCAGAAGCGCGCCGCTTTGTCCAATCGTACAAGGCGAAGTTTGGGAAAGATGCACCCGTTACCGCATGTGCCGAAGCAGCGTACTTCCAAGTCTACCTATATGCCAAAGCACTAGGGATTGCTGGATCTAATCATCCAGATAGCATCATCAAGGCGATGGGCGGGCTCGAATTTGAAGCACCTCAAGGCCGTGTTAAAATCGACGGCAATAATCATCATACGGAACTCTGGCCGCGGATTGGGCGCGTCGATGCGAATGGGAAATTCGGCGTCATTTGGGAGTCGACAGAACGCGTGAAGCCTGACCCATATTTCGTTTCAGCCTCTTACGATGATTGGTCCGCCGCTTCGAATGCGGCTCTGACAGGTTGAGATTGTAATGGCACTTCAAGTTCTCAAAGATCTACGCGGCCTGCGTATCCAAGTAGTTCATCCGCCAGACGCCGAAGGCCGCCTGCTTGTTGAACATCTTCACCGTATTGGGTGTCATTGCGAAACAACCTGGCCATTACCCGAGCGTATCATGCCTAATATCGATGTGCTTTTTATCGCCGTGGAACAGGAGTTGCGACGGGAGATACTCAGCCTATGCGACCCTACTTCAGAAAGTTCGCCAACTCTTATAGCGGTTACGTCTTACGAGGATCCCGGCACTCTTCAGATTGTTATGGAATGCGGTGCACTTGCAGTTATTGATCGGCCAATCCGGCCGTTCGGGCTTCTTACAAATCTCACAATAGCTAGGTCGCGTTGGCTTGAACGCCAATCAATGATAAAGCGCATTCGTAAGCTCGAGCGTAAACTGGCTGGGAACAATAAGATACACAAGGCCAAGTCGATCCTGATGGAATCTCAGTCCCTCAGTGAAGACGAAGCCTACGAAAATATCAGGCAGCAAGCTATGGCGAAAAGAATTCCAATGGATGAGCTTGCTACCGCAATCATCAACGCTCATGATTTACTGACGGTGAGACTTTCATCGTCCAAAACTCGGTAAACTTACTTAATCGCGCCCCACCATTGCTCCTGGCATAGCCTTTCGTGGGACAGCTGGTCTGATTTCGGGGAAGATGCGGAGGTCTCCGATGATGCGAGGTCTGCGCTCGGCCAACCGGTCTCGGGTGCCTCGATCATCGCGAGCAGCAAGGAAATCAAAGACGACGATTCCGACCCACCCTGCATTCGGGCGGAACGCGAATACAAATCGATCTTGAAACCGGTCAATGGGCAATTCACATGCTTGGGAGAACTCGCCGGCGACGCGCCGCTGGAGTTCGAGATCACCACGTCCGCTGGGCCGAAGCGGCTCGAACGCTCAATCGCCTCTAAACTTGCAGCACCGACCATTCTTGGCCTTTCGGGAGCGGCGGCGGGAAGCCAAACCGCACTGGGCTCGCAGCCATTCAAGCACGGTGATGACGATTGAGCACGCCATCCCCCGCAATCCAGAGAGCGATGCGCCAGATATTGGCGCATCCTCGCGTCGTTCGGGTTGAGAACAACCTTGAACACGATATGTCGGTGGTGGCTTATGTCGATGCCGGTCTGGGTAGCCGATGGCTAGCAGAGGGCGCCAGTCCGAACGGCGTTTTTGCGGTTGAGCCTGTCACGATCCAATTCTCCGAACACTATCCGAACAAATGCCCTGAAATAGCTCTCCGGCACAAGTTCGATCGATCGCACCCGCATCTATTGCCGGGGAGCCCAGATCAACCGCCTCGCCCATGCTATATCGACGGCCACCCACATGACTTTCTGCGGCTTCACGGTATGCACGGTGTCATTACACAGCTCGCCAACTGGCTGGAAAAGGCGGCGGCGGCGGAACTCATCGACCCGAGCCAAGGATGGGAACCGGTGCGACGCGATCGCCTTGATGATTACGTCGAAGTTGATGCAGATACCCTTCGAGCACTGGTCACAAGAGACGGTGGAGGCGCTTTTTTCAAAGCCCCTTTCACCAGGGTCGGGAACGACAACCTTCACTCAATGTGCTGCCATCTCCTTGAGAAGTTGCCGCTTCGGGATAACGCAGCAAGAGATCTCTACAGGCAGTACGGGCAAATCGGTATCGCGACCGTAGTGTGGCCTGGTCGCTCTCCGGAGGGCGGTGAGCTTGTTGCCGCCGCCTACTCGCCAGAAACGGTGAACAACGTCCAGGATCTATTTGGCCGCGCCGCATCGCTCGGTCTTTCGAGGCAGTTGGATTCTCATCTTGGCCTGATCCGCAAACGTCTAACGGGACTACCTAGCGGCGTTCCGACACTCATTGCAGTCATCCTTTTGGTTCGTCGACCGATAGAGCTAGTTGGGCAGGCTTCTCGGATTGAAATCCTCCCATACGTTATTGAGGTTGAGCGGCCGGACGACTTGGAAACCAGCAGCTTGTGTCCAGTAAGACTGGCGGCACACCGGGAAGCAGTTAGTTCGAAACTGATGGTGGCCATGAGCGGAGGAGAGAGCCTCGCGGCCTCAACACACTGGACCTTAATTGGCGCCGGCAGCGTCGGCTCAAAGCTGGCACTCCATCTCGCCAGAGAAGGAAAAGGGCCGAGAGTCGTTATCGATAGCGGCTTGATGCGCCCCCACAATTACAGCAGACACGGTCTTTTTCCCTTGTCTCGGTTTAACGCACTCAACGATATCAAGGCAGATGCTTTGAGCTATTCGGTTAGGATGCTTGGTAGTGAGTCAGCCGGCTACTATTTAGATCTCAATTGGCTTGCTTCTGAAGGGACAAGCGAAGAATGGAAGGTCGCGTGGCCGCGTGATACGCAAATCCTCGTGGACGCAACGGGCTCACCGTCTGTGACGGACGCGCTCTGCTTACCGAGAATAGTCGAGGCTCGACCCCGCGTGATCGAAACAAGCCTCTTTGCTGGCGGCCGCATCGCCTACGTTGGGTTAGAGGGGGCTGGAATCAACCCGACGGTACAAGACCTCGCGGCCGAGACTTATCGATTGTTTGCGGCAAACGAGACCTTGCGAGACTTGGCGTTTGGCAGAGGCGGGGACGTCATACCAATTGGCCAGGGCTGTTCAACGATCACAGCTCGAATGTCAGACGCCACTCTATCAGCACCGATCCCAGCGATGGCGAGACAGATTTCCAAGCATCTCAATCGGGGCGATCCTGCCGGATCTGGCGAGATAGCAGTCGGTCTCGTGGCGAGCGATCTGCTAGGCCAAACTTGGTGGAAACATGAGATCCCTCCTTTTGTCAAACTCTCAGGCGACCACCAAGACGCGCCTTCCGTGCGAATATCTCAACATGTCTCCTCTTTGATTGAAAAGACGATTGTGTCGTTCGAAGACGTAGAGACCGGTGGCGTTCTGATCGGCCGCTTCAACGAAAGCACCAACAGCTTTCACATCGTTGATCTCATCGAGGCTCCGAGGGACAGCAAGTTTACTGCCAGCCTTTTCTCCCTTGGCATAGACGGACTGCCCGAGCGCATTGCAGAATACTCGGCCCGAAGCCATGGAGCGCTTTATCCAGTTGGGACATGGCACAACCATCTTTCCGATACTGCGGCGTCAAAAACCGACTTTGCCACGGGCCTTCAGTTGGCGTTTGGCCAGAGATTTCCGGCCGTGATTTTGATCCGGACGCCATCGGAATATCGTGGGCTGGTGGTGGAGGCGACTGACGCCACCAGCGACACGCCGGCTCTAGCAACAACCTATCGCGTTTCAGAAACGGGAGAGTGAAGTTGAGTATCCTCAAGCTTTTCGACGCCTACACGATCAGAGCCAGGATTATACCGGCCCTCATCGCTGGACTGCCAACGCTTGCCTTTTTGTTTTTGATTATTCCGTGGGATCACTTCAGTATTTCTCAGGTAATCTCGGCGACGATGGCATTCGTTCTGCTTTTCGCCGTTGCGGACCTCGCACGATATCTAGGAAAAAACGTCGAAGCCAAACTCGGTACCAGAACAACACCTGAGCTTTGGTTTCGAGAAAACGAGGTGATCGATACAATATCCAAGGATCGGTATCGAGATTTCATTGCGAGGCAACTCAATATGTCCGCACCGTCGCCTGATATGGAAATCTCCACCCCAAACGATGCGCGTCAGTTCTATTTGAGCGCGGGGACCTGGTTGAGAGATCACACGCGTGACCAAAAAAAATTCCGTATTCTGGCTGATGAGCTATCAAGTTACGGATTTCGAAGAAACCTCCTTGGCCTAAAGCCGGTGGCCCTTGTTCTAAATCTCCTCGTCCTTCTGTCGTGCTTCATTGCAATGATGGTGGACCTGCCTCTCGATCTGCCAGCGCTGGACTCATCAGGTAAATTGGTGACCGCAATCATTGCTGTTGTTTTTCATTCAGCTCTTATGGCGTTTTTCGTCACGAAGGACTTCGTGCGCCAAGCCTCTCAATCTTACGGCATCCAGCTAATTCTGTGCTGTGAATCGCTAATGACCGCCGCCAACAAAGCTCCCCGTAAGCGAACGCAAAAGGCAGCGGCGTCTTAGGCGTTTGCCCCTACAACACTCCCCACGCCCGAAACCTTCCCCTGCCCGTCATCTCCCTCAGCCCGAGTTCCAAAACGATCCGCCGCGCCGCCTGCGGCGTGACCTCGAGCGTTTTCGCCACCATCCCGGCCGACACCAATGGCCTCGCCATCACCAGCTCAATGAGTTCCGGCAACCTCGAGGAGGTGCGCCGCCCTTCCAGTTTTCGGTCCATCATCGTCTTCGCCAGAGTCAGCCGGTCGTGTTCCTTCAGCCCGATCTCGGCGGCCGCCAAAAGACCTTGGGCGATGGCGAGCAGTCGTGTTTCCCGGTCGCGATGCCGACGCCGATCGACGGGAATGGTTTTCAGGCCAAGATTGATGGCGGTGAGATGGGCACCGGTTGTGATGCCGGCTTCCCGCAGGATCGAGGCGGCAAACAGCCGACCGAGCCACGGCGCGTGCTGTAAGACGGAGAGTTCGTTCCAGGCATCGAGGGCGACGATCGCCTGCAGCACAGCCGGCAGGTCTTGAGACTGTCGCAGCACGCCGCGCCATTCGCCAAGCCGGGCATCCTCATCCCAGTCGAGATCATAGACGAGTGGATCCTTTTCGGGACGGCTGGCCGTCGCACTGCCGCCCGCACGCCCGGGTCGCGTTGCGTTTTCAATCGCGGCCGAGGATCGCGCCAGCGTCGCATCGATCGCTGCAAGATCAACGCCCGGGAGATTTTCGACGTCATCGACATCATCCCCCTCCCCTTCCGGATCCGCCGGGACCGCGCGCCGAATGTCGCCTGCCCTCGACGCCTCGGTGCCCGCCGCGTTGATGTCCGACGTCTGTCGCAAAGACCGAATACCCTCGGCGGATAAAGCCCAGTCCGGCAACTGGCCGGCAATGCGCCGGCGGGTGCGCAGCACGTCGCGGGCAATAGTCAGTTCGTGGGTGGGTGTGCGGGTATCGCGAAAGGCGTCGTGCAGAACGAGGTCTTCGAGATGGACAAGTTCGCCGTCGATCCAGAGGGAGGCACACGCGTCGGCATATTGCGACCGTTCGAGGAAGCCTGCGCCGACAGGTGAGCGAGCGATACGCTCATCGAGACGCGTCAGCGCGACACCGGTGTCGCTTTTACTTTGCGATTTCAAACGGCAGAACGTCATACCTCTGTTAGAGTTAGCGCGCAAAAATAGCCCAGATTATCGCTAACGATTTCGATGGGGCTGTGCATGCCAAAGCCATTTCAAAATCGTGGAAGCGGCTGTGACCCTTCCCAGGCAGACTGGTTGAAGGCACGCCGGACCGCCCGAGAGCTTGACCGGGTCTTGGATGCGGGACGAGCCAAGAAAGACGCGATTGCCAGGGCGGCGGCTGAACTTCACCTGACAACCCGACAAATCTACAATCTCCTTGCCCGATACCAGGCTGAGCGAACCATAACAGCATTGCTGCCTCGGCTGCCTTCCGAGCGACGCAAGCGGCTATCGGAGACGGCGGAAGACATCATCCGCACGACGTTGCGCGAACAGTGGATGATACTTGAAGCACCGCCTCTGGCGCCGGTCGTTGCCGAGATCCGCGCCCGATGTGAGGAGGCGGGGCTCGCAGCTCCCTCCTACGTAACGATTTCCCGCCGCATCCCGTTGTTGTTTTCGGCCGAAGAAATCGCCAAAAAGCGATCGGCCAATCCAAAGTGCTGATTCCGATGAAGCCGCCCCTTTGTTCCGAGATGATTGCGCCCCGTGATTCCGGGATGATCTCGCCCCCTTCCGAGGAGGTCTGCAGGCAGGTATTGTTGTCAATTCGTTGAGGCGAA
>Ga0268255_10000216_pt1 | contig 46356 bp, 39 predicted proteins | sample AgamicOrMarz_FD_200256 | JGI IMG/M metagenome (GOLD analysis project Ga0268255, IMG submission 200256) | Agave microbial communities from Guanajuato, Mexico - Or.Ma.rz (v2) (version 3) | ecosystem: Host-associated > Plants > Phyllosphere > Phylloplane/Leaf | place: Guanajuato, Mexico...
AGTTTCTTGAACATGGGAAAGGGACCCTAGGCAACGCGTGGGTAAAAAAGTGCGGCAAACTCTAACAACGACAGGGATTTTGGGCAAGGCGCCAATATGTTAAATTGGCCGCTTTTCTGTGCACCAAACCCTACAATCGCGGCCGTAAGGCTGTAGAACTGCGGTAGTGTTCCGACAATCTAACACACGGACAGACTGCGTCCGTTTTGTTTTCCACTGGAGAATCCCATGGCGCTTGAACGCTCCGACGTGGAAAAAATCGCTCATCTGGCCTGCCTGGGCCTCAATGAAGCCGATCTTCCACACATCACTTCTGCCCTGAACAGCATTCTGGGGCTGGTCGACGAAATGCAGGCGGTCGACACCGACGGCATCGAACCCCTGGCCCACCCACTGGAAGCCAGCCAGCGCCTGCGCGCCGACGTCGTGACCGAGCCGAATAATCGCGAGGCCTATCAGTCCATCGCACCAGCGGTCGAAAACGGCCTGTACCTGGTTCCGAAAGTCATCGACTAAAGGGAAAGAGCCTCTCATGCATCACATGACCCTGGCCGAGATCGCCCGCGGACTCGCCGATAAAAAGTTTTCCTCCGAAGAGCTGACCAAGGCCCTGTTGGCGCGCATCGCCCAACTCGACCCGCAGCTCAACAGCTTCATCAGCCTCACCGAAGAACTGGCCCTGAGCCAGGCCAAGGCCGCCGACGCCCGTCGCGCAGGCGGTGAGAGCGGCGCCCTGCTCGGCGCACCGATTGCCCACAAGGACCTGTTCTGCACCCAGGGCATCCGCACCAGCTGCGGCTCGAAGATGCTCGACAACTTCAAGGCCCCGTACGACGCCACCGTGGTCGCCAAGCTGGCCGCCGCCGGCACCGTGACCCTGGGCAAGACCAACATGGACGAATTCGCCATGGGTTCGGCCAACGAGTCGAGCTACTACGGCGCGGTGAAAAACCCGTGGAACCTGGAACACGTACCCGGTGGTTCGTCCGGCGGTTCCGCTGCGGCCGTGGCGGCGCGCCTGCTGCCTGCCGCCACCGCCACCGACACCGGCGGCTCGATCCGTCAGCCGGCGGCGTTCACCAACCTCACCGGCCTCAAGCCGACCTACGGCCGCGTATCGCGCTGGGGCATGATCGCCTACGCCTCCAGCCTCGACCAGGGCGGCCCACTGGCGCGCACCGCCGAAGACTGCGCGATCCTGCTGCAAGGCATGGCCGGCTTCGACCCGAACGATTCCACCAGCATCGATGAACCGGTGCCGGACTACAGCGCCAGCCTCAACGGCTCGCTGCAAGGCCTGCGCATCGGCGTGCCGAAGGAATATTTCGGCGCCGGCCTGGACCCACGCATCGCCGAACTGATCCAGAGCAGCATCAAGGAGTTGGAAAAACTCGGCGCGGTCATCAAGGAAATCAGCCTGCCGAACATGCAACACGCGATTCCCGCGTACTACGTGATCGCCCCGGCGGAAGCCTCCTCGAACCTGTCGCGCTTCGACGGCGTGCGTTTCGGCTATCGCTGCGAGAACCCGCAGAACCTGGTGGACCTGTACAAGCGCTCCCGTGGCGAAGGCTTCGGCAGCGAAGTGCAGCGCCGGATCATGGTCGGTGCCTACGCGCTGTCCGCCGGCTATTACGACGCCTACTACCTCAAGGCGCAGAAGATCCGTCGCCTGGTGAAGAACGACTTCATGAGCGCCTTCAACGAGGTCGACATCATCCTCGGCCCGACCACGCCGAACCCGGCCTGGAAACTCGGCGCCAAGAACAGCGACCCGATCGCCGAGTACCTGGAAGACGTCTACACCATTACCGCCAACCTCGCCGGCCTGCCAGGCCTGTCGATGCCGGCCGGCTTCGTCGACGGCCTGCCGGTGGGCGTGCAGTTGCTCGCGCCGTACTTCCAGGAAGGCCGCCTGCTCAATGTGGCGCACCAGTACCAGCTCAATACCGACTGGCACACCCGCACCCCAACCGGCTTCTGAGGAGACACACATGCAATGGGAAGTCGTGATCGGGCTGGAGATTCACACCCAGCTCACCACCCGATCGAAAATCTTTTCCGGTAGCTCGACCACTTTCGGTTCCGAGCCCAACACCCAGGCCAGCCTGATCGACCTGGGCATGCCCGGCGTACTGCCGGTGCTCAACGCCGAAGCGGTGCGCATGGCGGTGATGTTCGGCCTGGCGATTGACGCCGAAATCGGCCAACACAACGTGTTCGCCCGCAAGAACTACTTCTACCCGGACCTGCCCAAGGGCTACCAGATCAGCCAGATGGAGTTGCCGATCGTCGGCAAGGGCCACCTGGACATCGCCCTGGAAGACGGCACGGTCAAGCGCGTCGGCATCACCCGGGCGCACTTGGAGGAAGACGCCGGCAAGAGCCTGCACGAAGAGTTCAACGGCGCCACCGGTATCGACCTGAACCGTGCCGGCACGCCGCTGCTGGAAATCGTCTCCGAGCCGGACATGCGCAGCGCCAAGGAAGCCGTGGCCTACGTCAAGGCGATCCACGCGCTAGTGCGTTACCTGGGCATCTGCGACGGCAACATGGCCGAAGGCTCGCTGCGCTGCGACTGCAACGTCTCGGTCCGGCCTAAAGGCCAGGCCGAATTCGGCACCCGCTGCGAGATCAAGAACGTCAACTCGTTCCGTTTCATCGAGAAGGCGATCAACAGCGAAATCCAGCGCCAGATCGAACTGATCGAAGACGGTGGCAAGGTCATCCAGCAGACCCGCCTGTACGACCCGAACAAGGACGAGACCCGTCCGATGCGCAGTAAAGAGGAAGCCAACGACTACCGTTACTTCCCCGATCCGGACCTGCTGCCGGTGGTCATCGAGAATTCGTTCCTCAACGAGGTGCGCGCCACGCTGCCAGAACTGCCACCGCAGAAACGCGAGCGCTTCCAGGCGCAGTTCGGGCTGTCGAGCTATGACGCCAACGTCCTGGCCACCAGCCGCGAGCAGGCGGACTACTTCGAGAAAGTCGTGAGCATCGGTGGCGATGCCAAGCTGGCGGCCAACTGGGTGATGGTCGAGTTGGGCAGCCTGTTGAACAAGCAGGGCCTGGAAATCGACGAGTCGCCGGTTTCGGCCGAGCAACTGGGCGGCATGCTGTTGCGGATCAAGGACAACACCATCTCCGGCAAGATCGCCAAAATGGTGTTCGAGGCCATGGCCAATGGCGAAGGCAGCGCCGACGAGATCATCGAGAAGCGCGGCTTGAAGCAGGTCACCGACACCGGGGCGATCAGCGCCGTGCTCGATGAAATGCTCGCCGCCAACGCCGAGCAGGTCGAACAGTACCGTGCGGCAGACGAAGCCAAGCGCGGCAAGATGTTCGGTTTCTTCGTCGGCCAGGCGATGAAAGCCTCCAAGGGCAAGGCCAACCCACAACAGGTCAACGAACTGCTGAAAAGCAAGCTCGAGGGTTGATTGCGATGGAGCCAGTCCACAAGTCTGGCTCAATCCCCTGTGGCGAGGGAGCTTGCTCCCGCTGGGCTGCGCAGCAGCCCCCCAAGTCTGGCAACAGAAAACTGGGGGCCGCTGCGCGCCCCAGCGGGAGCAAGCTCCCTCGCCACAATAAATCTACAACCACACTGATGTGGGAAGCCTTTCGATGAAGCGTCTCCTCGGCGCCTGCGCCCTGCTGTCCCTGCTGGCCGGTTGCGCCAGCCAGAGCGGGACGGTCGATCCACACGGCTACGACCAGACCGGCGTCGCCTCTTATTACGGCTCCAGGCACCATGGCAAGCGCACCGCCAGCGGCGAGCGTTTCGACCAGCACAGCCTGACCGCCGCCCACCGCCAGTTGCCGTTCGGCACACGGGTGAAAATCACCAATCTGGGCAACAATAACAGTGTCGTGGTCCGCATCAACGACCGCGGCCCGTATACGCGTGGCCGCCTGATCGACGTGTCTCGCGAAGCGGCCGAGCAACTGGGTATGCTGCGCACCGGCACCGCACGGGTGCGCGTTCAAGCCCTTGACGATTGACTGACGGAGCCCGGCCATTTCCTTACTCGCCGCCCTGCCGCTGCTAAGCCTGATTGAATTGGCCGGCGGCCTGCTGCTGTTGATTGCCGGCGCCGAGCTGCTGGTGCGTACCGCCGTCGGCCTGGCGGCGCGCTTGCAGGTACGAGCGCTGATCATCGGCCTGAGCGTCGTCGCCCTCGGCAGCAGCGCGCCGCAGATGGCCGTCAGCCTGCAAGCGACCCTGGCGCACAACGCCGACATCGCCGTGGGGAGCGTGATCGGCAGCAGCATTTTCAACATTCTCGTGACCCTCGGCCTGTCGGCGCTGATCATCCCGTTGCGCGTCTCGCGGCAACTGGTGCGCCTGGACATCCCGCTGATGATCGGCGCCAGCCTGCTGGTGTTCGTGCTGGCCTGGAACGAAGAGCTGACCCGACTCGATGGCGTCTTACTGTTGATGGCGCTGGCGGTGTACCTGGGCCTGTTGCTGCGCCAATCCCGGCATTCGACGCGGCCCCATGCCGTGAACGTCGAAGGCGCGCAGGCGTCCTGGTTCAAGAGCCTGTCGAGGATCGTGCTGGGCCTGGCGATGCTGATTTTCGCCGGACACCTGCTGCTCGGCGCGGCGGTGCAAGTGGCGACGGATCTTGGGCTTTCCGAGCGGATCATCGGCCTGACCATCGTCGCGGTCAGCACCTCGCTGCCGGAACTCGCCACCTCGCTGATTGCCGCTTTGCGCGGCCAGCGGGACATCGCGGTGGGCAACGTGATCGGCAGCAATCTGTTCAACCTGCTGGGCGTACTGGGCGTGACCGCCCTCGCCGCCCCGACGCCGCTTTCGGTGTCGCCCAACGCCTTGGACTTCGACCTGCCGGTGATGCTCGGGGTGGCGGTGCTGTGCCTGCCGGTATTCTATTCGGGTTATCGCGTTACCCGCGCCGAGGGCCTGCTATTGCTGGGCCTGTACCTGGCCTACGGGCTGCATGTGGTGTCGTTCACCACCGGCATGCCATTGGCCGGCCGACTGGAACACCTGATGCTGTTCTATGTGCTGCCGGCGTTGCTCGCCTTTTTGCTGTTCAGTTCCGTGCGCGCCTGGCGCCGCCAACATCACAAGAGGGATTTGCCATGACCGACACTCCAAAGACCGGCCTGGACATGCGTCGCCAGGTCATGGGCGATGCATTCGTCGACCGCGCCCTGGGCAATGCCACTGAGTTCACCCAACCCCTGCAGGACTTCGTCAACGAACACGCCTGGGGCAGCGTCTGGAGCCGCAAAGGCCTGCCGCTAAAAACCCGCAGCCTGATCACCCTCGCCGCCCTCACCGCCCTCAAATGCCCGCAGGAGCTCAAAGGCCACGTACGCGGCGCATTGAACAACGGCTGCACCGTGGAAGAGATTCGCGAGGCGTTGCTGCACTGCGCGGTGTACGCCGGCGTGCCGGCGGCGATCGATGCGTTTCGGGCGGCACAGGAAGTGATCGATAGCTATCAGAAACCTGAGTGACTGGAAGATCGCTATCGCGAGCAGGCTCGCTCCCACAGGGTCCGCGTACACCACAAAACCTCTGTGCGAGCCTGCTCGCGATTGGCCCTAAAGACCACCACAAGCCAAAGCTAAATCCACCCACCCCACTGCAACAAAAAGATCCCGACATTGGTGGTGATCGCCGCCATCAACGTGGTGATGACGATAATCGCCGCCGCCAGTTCGTGATTGCCCTCGGCCGCCCGGGCCATGACGAAGCTGGCGGCGGCAGTAGGGCTGCCGAAGTACAGGAACAGAATCCCCAGCTCCGCCCCGCGAAAGCCCCAGAGCCAGGCGCCGAGGGTGGTCAGCAGGGGCAGTCCGACCATTTTCACCAGGCTCGAACTCAGGGCCATCTTGCCGCTTTTGCGCAAGGCCGCCAGCGACAGCGTGCCGCCGATGCAGATCAGCGCCAGGGGCAAGGTCATCTGCGCCAGGTATTTGCCCGAAGTCTCGAACCAGTTCGGCAGGCCGATCTTCCAGTAGGCGAACGGCGCGGCAGCAATCACACTGATGATCAGCGGGTTGCTGATCACACTTTTAAAGATGCTCCACGGATCGGACTTGATCACCGGGCTATAGACCGCCAGCACGATGGTCGACAAGGTGTTGTAGAACAGGATCACCAGGGCCGCGAGAATCGCCCCCAGGGAAATCCCATAGTCGCCATACATGCTCGCCGCCAATGCCAGGCCGATCACCCCGTTGTTGCCGCGAAAGGCGCCCTGGGTGTAGATGCCACGATCCTCGCGTGGACAGCGCCAGATCGCCCAGCCCCAGGCCATCGCGAAACTCACCAATGTGGCAATAGAGAAGTAGATCAGCAGGTCCGGCTGCAAGGCCGCGTGCAGGTCGGCATGGAGGATGCCGAGGAACAACAGCGCCGGCATGGTGACGTTGAACACCAGGGACGAGGCGATGTGGATGAAGTTGTCGTTGATCCAGTAGACGCGCTTGAGCAACACCCCCAGAAACAGCATGGCAAACACCGGCGCGGTGATGTTCAGGGTTTCGAGGAAAATGGCCAGCATGCCGGGGACCTTTCGAGGGGGTGTCGTTAGGTGGCTAATGATAAGCCACTTACGGCATTGGCGTCTGGTAAAGCGCTATCGTCGGATCGCCGCCCGGAGCAGGATCGCTCCTACATTTATGCTTCGGCGATCCCAAAACCTTAACCCACCGCAAATCCCTGTGGGAGCGAGCCTGCTCGCGATGGCGGAGGCTCGGCTGACATCGATGTCGCATGTACAGCCGCTATCGCGAGCAGGCTCGCTCCCACATTGGATATCTAAGCCACCGGCTCAGGTAATCGGCGCCGGGTTGAACAGGGTGATGTCGTTGAACAGTTTGTGCTGTTCAGCCCAGGTCTTTTTCTTGCCGCTGGCCACGTCCAGGTAGTAGTGGAACAGCTCCCAACCCAGCTCTTCGATCGTCGCCCTGCCGGTGGCGATCCGGCCGGCGTCGATGTCGATCAGGTCCGGCCAGCGCTGGGCCAGTTCGGTGCGGGTCGAGACCTTCACCACCGGTGCCATCGCCAGACCGTACGGCGTGCCGCGGCCAGTGGTGAACACGTGCAGGTTCATCCCCGCCGCCAGTTGCAAAGTGCCGCAGACGAAATCACTGGCCGGTGTGGCGCAGAAGATCAGGCCCTTTTGCTTGAAGCGCTCGCCCGGGCCGAGCACGCCGTTGATCGCACTGCTGCCGGATTTGACGATAGAGCCCAAAGACTTCTCGACAATGTTCGACAACCCGCCCTTCTTATTGCCGGGCGTGGTGTTGGCACTGCGGTCGGCTTCGCCCTTGGCCAGGTAACGGTCGTACCAGTCCATTTCGCGCACCAGCTCCTGGGCGACTTCCTGGGTTTGCGCCCGGGAGGTCAGCAGGTAGATCGCATCACGCACTTCGGTGACTTCGGAAAACATCACCGTCGCGCCAGCACGCAGCAGCAGGTCCGAGGCGTAGCCCAGCGCAGGGTTGGCAGTGATGCCGGAAAACGCATCGCTGCCACCGCACTGCATGCCCAGGATCAATTCCGAGGCCGGCACGGTTTCACGGCGGCGCTGGTCGAGCTTCTTCAAGCGGGTCTCGGCCAGTTCCATGATCTGCTCGATCATTTCGGTGAAGCCGTGGCTGGAGTCCTGCAAGCGATACAACCACGGCTCGCTGAGGTCCACCGAGCTGTCGTTGTCGTGCATCACCTGCCCGGCCTGCAATTTCTCGCAACCCAGGCTGATCACCAGCGCCTCGCCACCCAGGTTCGGGTTGCGCGCCAGGTTGCGCACAGTGCGGATCGGGATGTACGCGTCGGTAGCGGTGATCGCCACGCCACAGCCATAGCTGTGGGTCAGCGCCACCACGTCATCGACGTTCGGGTATTTGGGCAGCAATTCGTCCTTGATGCGCTTGACGGCGTGGTCCAGCACGCCGGTCACGCATTGCACCGTGGTGGTGATGCCCAGGATATTGCGCGTGCCGACGGTACCGTCGGCGTTGCGGTAGCCTTCGAAGGTGTAGCCTTCCAGCGGCGCATCGGCCGCCGGCACATCGGTGGACAGCGGCAAGCTGTCCAGCGGCGGCGCGGTGGGCATGCGCAGCTGGTCTTCCTTGACCCAGCTGCCACGGGGGATCGGTTGCAACGCGTAGCCAATGACCTGGCCGTAGCGAATCACTTCGCCGCCCTCGGGAATATCCTGCAGCGTGACCTTGTGACTCTGGGGCACAAAGTCCACGGTGACCAGGCCATCCGGGAACGCGGTCCCGGCCGGTACGCCCTGGTCATTGACGACGATCACCACGTTATCCCGCTCGTGCAGGCGGATGTAACGGGGCGAGTCGGCATGTTCAATCAATTGCATTGCTGCCGCTCCTTCAGGATTTAGCTTCAGACAGACTGGAGATGCCGGCATCCTTGGCCGTTGGTTCCTTGAGCACGACACGCTTGATCGGCCCGACGATGACCAGGTAGCTGAACACCGCGACCAGCGCGTTGCAACCGACGAACACCAGTGCCCACTTGAACGAACCGGTGGCGCTGATGATGTAGCCGATGACGATCGGGGTGGTGATCGACGCCAGGTTGCCGAAGGTGTTGAACAGGCCACCGCTCAGACCGGCGATCTGTTTTGGCGAGGTATCGGACACCACGGCCCAGCCCAGCGCGCCTACACCTTTACCGAAGAACGCCAGGGCCATGAAGCCCACCACCATCCACTCGATGTCCACGTAGTTGCACGCCACGATGCTGCTGGATACCAGCAGGCCGCCGATGATCGGCGCCTTGCGGGCGAAGGTCAGCGAGTGGCCCTTGCGCAGCAGGTAATCGGAAATCACCCCGCCCAGCACCCCACCGATGAAGCCGCAGATCGCCGGCAAGGACGCAATGAAACCGGCCTTGAGGATGGTCATGCCGCGTTCCTGCACCAGGTACACCGGGAACCAGGTCAGGAAGAAGTAGGTAATGCCGTTGATGCAGTATTGGCCCAGGTACACGCCGAGCATCATGCGGTTGGTCAGCAGTTGGCGGATGTAATCCCACTTCGGACCGTCGGCTTTCTTTTCCTTGCCCTTGTCCTGGTCCATATCGACCATCGCGCCGTTGGCAGCGATGTGATTGAACTCGGCTTCGTTGATCATCGGGTGCTGACGCGGGCTGTAGATCACCTTCAGCCAGATCAGCGAGAACACGATGCCGATCACGCCCATCACGATGAACACATGCTGCCAGCCGAAGCGATAGACGATCCAGCCCATCAGCGGGGCGAACAACACGGTGGCGAAATACTGCGCCGAGTTGAAGATCGCCGAGGCGGTGCCACGTTCTGCGGTCGGGAACCAGGCGGCGACGATTCTTGCGTTGCCCGGGAAGGATGGCGCTTCGGCCAGACCCACCAGAAAGCGCAGCATGAACAGCGCAACCACGGCCGTGGACATGCCGAATTCACCGACATAGCCTTGCAGCACGGTGAACAGCGACCAGGTGAAAATGCTCAGGGCATAGATTTTTTTCGACCCGAAACGGTCGAGCAGCCAGCCGCCAGGGATCTGACCGGCCACGTAGGCCCAGCCGAAGGCGGAGAAGATATAACCGAGGGTGACCGCGTCGATGCCGAGGTCTTTTTGCAGGCTGGAGCCTGCGATGGCGATGGTGGCGCGGTCGGCATAGTTGATCGTTGTCACCAGAAACAGCATGAGCAGGATCAAGTAGCGGACGTGCGTCGGCTTGGTCAATTGCATGTAACAGTACTCCCACTATTTATTTTTATGCGGGTCAGCAGATTGTACGGCCGGGCTGGATTACCAGCCCGGCCGGTGTTGCGTTTACGAACCGATGTAAGCGGTTTTCACCACGGTGTAGAACTCTTGCGCGTAGCGACCTTGCTCACGCGAACCATAGGACGAACCTTTGCGCCCACCGAACGGCACGTGGTAATCCACGCCGGCGGTCGGCAGGTTGACCATCACCATGCCCGCCTGGGAATGGCGCTTGAAGTGATTGGCGTACTTCAAGGAGGTGGTGGCGATACCGGCGGACAGACCGAACTCGGTGTCGTTGGCCATCGCCAGCGCCGCCTCGTAGTCCGCCACGCGCACCACGTTGGCCACCGGGCCGAAAATTTCTTCACGGCTGATGCGCATCGAGGCTTCGCTGTCGGCGAACAGCGTCGGCGCCAGGAAGTAACCCTCGGTGTCACAGGTCACCAGGCCACCACCGCTGACCAGCCGCGCACCTTCGCTCTGGCCGATGTCGATGTACTTCAGGTCCTGGTTGAGCTGGGCTTCGGAGACGACCGGACCGATGTCGGTACCGGCCTTCAATGCGTGACCGACCTTGATCGACTGCATGCGCTCGGCCATGGCCGCGACGAACTTGTCGTGGATGCCGGCAGTGACGATCAGGCGACTCGACGCGGTGCAACGCTGGCCGGTGGAGTAGAACGCGCTCTGCACCGCCAGTTCGACGGCCTGCTTGAGGTCGGCGTCGTCAAGGATGATCTGCGGGTTCTTGCCGCCCATTTCCAGCTGCACCTTGGCTTGGCGCGATACGCAGCTGACGGCGATCTGCCGGCCCACGCCCACGGAACCGGTGAAGCTGATGCCGTCGACTTTCGGGCTGTTGACCAGGATGTCACCGACCACGCGGCCGCTGCCCATCACCAGGTTGAACGCACCGGCCGGGAAGCCTGCGCGGGAGATGATTTCCGCCAGCGCCCAGGCGCAGCCCGGTACCAGCTCAGCGGGCTTGATCACCACGCAGTTGCCGTAGGCCAGGGCCGGGGCGATTTTCCAGGCCGGGATGGCAATCGGGAAGTTCCACGGGGTGATCAAGCCGACCACACCCAGGGCTTCACGGGTGACTTCGACGTTGACGCCCGGACGCACCGACGGCACGTAGTCGCCGGACAGGCGCAGGCATTCGCCGGCGAAGAACTTGAAAATGTTGCCGGCGCGGGTCACTTCGCCGATGGCTTCGGGCAGGGTCTTGCCCTCTTCCCGGGCCAGCAATTGGCCGAGTTCTTCGCGACGGGCGAGAATCTCGCTGCCGACTTTATCCAGCGCATCGTGACGGGCCTGGATGCCCGAGGTCGACCAGGCCGGGAACGCAGCGCGGGCCGCTTCGATGGCGGCGTTGACTTGTGCGGCGTCAGCCTTGGCGTATTCACCGATGACATCGGACAAATCGGACGGGTTGATGTTGGTGCAATAGTCGGCACCGGCTACCCACTGGCCGTTGATGTAGTTATCGAAACGCTTTGCATCAGTCACGGATGCTCTCCTCACAAAAAGCCTTACGCAAAAAGCCGCTGATTGCTCAGCGGCTTTGTCGGGTCTGTTACTGCTTGCCTTGCTTGTCCATCAACGCGGCCAGGGCTTCGTACTCTTCTGGCAGCAGGTCGGTCAGCGGCGTGCGCACAGGGCCTGCGTCGTAGCCGGCGATCTTCGCGCCCGCCTTGACGATACTCACGGCATAACCGGCCTTGCGGTTGCGGATGTCCAGGTAAGGCAGGAAGAAGTCGTCGATGATCTTGCCGACGGTCTCGTGATCGTCACGGGCGATGGCGTGGTAGAAGTCCATCGCGGTTTTCGGGATGAAGTTGAACACCGCCGAGGAGTAGACCGGCACGCCCAGGGCCTTGTAGGCCGCGGCGTAGACTTCAGCGGTCGGCAGGCCGCCCAGGTAGCTGAAACGGTCGCCGAGGCGACGACGGATCGACACCATCAGTTCGATGTCGCCCAGGCCGTCCTTGTAGCCGATCAGGTTCGGGCAGCGCTCGGCCAGTTGCTCCAGCTGAACGGCGTTGAGGCGGCACACGTTGCGGTTGTACACCACCACGCCGATCTTCACCGATTTGCACACGGCTTCAACGTGAGCGGCAACGCCGTCCTGGCTGGCTTCGGTCAGGTAGTGCGGCAGCAACAGCAGGCCCTTGGCACCCAGGCGCTCGGCTTCTTGAGCGTATTCGATGGCCTGGCGGGTGGCACCGCCCACACCGGCAAGGATTGGCACGCTGGTGGCGCAGGTGTCGACGGCAGTCTTGATGACTTGCGAGTACTCGCTGGCGGCTAGGGAGAAGAATTCACCGGTGCCGCCGGCTGCGAACAGTGCGGAGGCGCCGTACGGGGCCAGCCACTCGAGGCGCTTGATGTAGCTGTCGCGATTGAAATCGCCTTGGGCAGTGAAATCGGTGACCGGGAACGACAGCAGGCCAGACGAGAGGATGGACTTCAGTTCTTGTGGATTCATTATTCGAACACCCTGGGACGCAAATGATGTGTGAGAGAGTTAAGCTTCGGCCAGAAGTTGTAGGTCATCGTACAACTTAAAATGTAGACGTCAACTGTATTTCGTCAATTGGATGCATCGGGGGGGTAATTGATTGGCTAGGGAGCCCGGAACTGACGCCTTGGCGTGTCAGCCAGCATAGATGTGGCAGCCCTGTGCTTAGCGAAGTAGCGTCAAATCCTGCATCTTGACTGATTGACCTACCGCCATCGCGAGCAGGCTCGCTCCCACAGGAGATGTGTCGCGGACCTCAGTTCAGCGGTCGCCGCGGTCAACTGTGGGCGGGCTTGCTCGCGAAGAGGCCATCACATCCAGCATCTTGATTGACTGCCCCACCGCCATCGCGAGCAGGCTCGCTCCCACAGGAGACCCGGTGGCGGACCTCAGTTCAGCGGTCGCCGCGGTCAACTGTGGGAGCTAGCTTGCCCGCGAAGAGGCCATCACATCCAGCCTCTGCATTGACTGACCCACCGCTATCGCGAGCAGACTCGCGAAGAGGCCATCACATCCAGCATCTTGATTGACTGCCCCACCGCTATCGCGAGCAGGCTCGCTCCCACAAGGGAATTTGTGGCGGACCTGAATCCAGGGACCACAGAAGATCCACTGTGGGAGCGAGCCTGCTCGCGATGGCGGTGGATCGGCTGGTTAGATCAACCCTGAGCCTGTGCCTCTTCGTGCGCCTGGCGCAGTCGTTCGCGGCTGTTGGTCAGGTGCAGGCGCATGGCGGCGCGGGCGGCGTCGGAGTCCTGGCGAGCGATGGCTTCGTAGATTTCCTCGTGCTCGCGGCTCAGGCGATCCATGTAGTGCTGCTGGTCGTCATGAGCCAGGCGCGCCGAGTTCAACCGGGTGCGCGGGATGATGCTGGTGCCCAGGTGAGTCATGATGTCGGTGAAGTAACGATTGCCGGTGGACAAGGCAATTTCCAGGTGGAAGGCGAAGTCCGAAGCCACCGCGTCGCTGGCGTGGGCCGCGCTTTCCTTCAAGGCATCGAGAGCGGCGCGCATGGTCGCCAGTTGCTCGTCGCTGCGGCGTTGCGCGGCCAGGCCGGCCGATTCCACTTCCAGACTGATGCGCAATTCCAACACGGCCAGCACGTCACGCAAAGTGACCACGGTGGCCGGGTCAATGCGAAAACCGCTCGGGCTCGGCGTGTCCAGCACGAAGGTGCCGATGCCGTGACGGGTTTCCACCTGCCCGGCCGCCTGCAAACGGGAAATCGCTTCGCGCACCACGGTGCGGCTGACGCCATGGGCTTCCATGATCGCCGACTCGGTAGGCAATTTATCGCCGCGCTTGAGCAGACCGTCGCGAATCTGCTCGGTCAGCACCGTCACCAGCTCCTGCGCCAGGCTACGGCGCTTGCGGGGAAGGCGGGGGACGTCGATCGGGTTTTCCATGTGTCTGTGTCTCGGCAAGCGGCTGAATGCGCATCATCATAGCGCAACGTTGTTGTACGATCACCGTGGGGTGCGGTGAACTCCCCATTAGTTGAGCCGGGCGATGAGTCGAGTGGCCTTCATCGCGAGCAGGCTCGCTCCCACATTGGGTCGGTGGCGCACCTGAACATCAGATGCAACACAAATCCAGTGTGGGAGCGGGCTTGCTCGCGAAAGCGGCATGCCAGACAGCATCCAGCGAACTGATACAACGCCTTCGCGAGCAAGCTCGCTCCCACAGGTTTACGGTATTCAGGCAGTCACGACAGGCTCCACCAGTTGGCCATTTTCAATACGCACATGTCGCGGATGGAAACGTTTCAAACTGCTTCGGTGACCGACGCTGACGATACTCAAGCCCGGCAACTGGTCAATCAGCGCCTGGTACAGCGTCGCCTCGTCCTCTTCATCCATCGCCGAGGTCGCCTCGTCCATGTACAACCATTGCGGCGCATAGAGCAACGCCCGGGCGAAGGCCAGGCGTTGCTGCTCGCCGGGCGAGAGCATGCGCTGCCAGTGGTTGGCTTCGTCAAGGCGCTCCACCAGGTGCGGCAGGCGGCAAGTCTGCAGCACCTGTGCATAACGTTCCGCCGGATAGATATCCCCCGGTTGTGGATAACTCAGGGCATCACGCAGGGTGCCAATCGGCAGATACGGCTTTTGCGGCAGAAACAGATAGCGTGCCGCCGGCAACCGGATCGCGCCGTGCCCCGCCGGCCACAGATGCCCCATCGCCCGGAACAGCGTGGACTTGCCACTGCCCGAACGCCCGCTGAGCATCACCCGCTCGCCCGGCTCGACCGTCATATCGGCGTTGCTGAGCAGATGGCGGCCATCCGCCAGGTCCAACCCCAGATGTTGCACCTTTAATGCCTCGCCCTGGTTCTGCACGTCGATGGCCGGCGCACGGTCCTCGTTATCGCTCATGGCCTGGCGGAAGCTCAGCAGACGATCGCAAGTGGCGCGCCACGCAGCCAGGTCGGCGTACGCGCTGATGAACCAGCTGAAGTTTTCCTGCACGTTACCGAACGCCGAGTTGATCTGCATGAGCTCACCCAGCTGGATCTTGCCGGCGAAGTAGCGCGGCGCGGCGACGATGAACGGGAAGATGATCGCGATCTGGCCGTAGCCGGAGGTGAAGAACGTCAGGCGCTTGGAGACCCGCATGATGTCCCAGAAGTTATGCCAGACCAGACCAAAACGTCCGCTCAAGCGCCGGTTCTCGTTGGGTTCGCCGTTGTACAGCGCGATGCTCTCGGCATTCTCACGCACCCGCACCATGGAAAAACGCAGGTCGGCTTCGAAACGCTGCTGGTTGTTGTTCAGGCCGATCAGGCGCTTGCCGATCAGGTGCGTCAGCCAACTGCCCACCGCCGCGTACACCAGCGCGCACCAGAACATATAGCCGGGAATCGTGTAGCCGAACACCTCGATACTGCCGGACACGCCCCACAGAATGATCGAGAACGACACCAGGCTGACCACAGTGCGCAACAAGCCCAATCCCAGGCTCAAGGTATTGGTGGTGAAACTGTTGAGGTCTTCGGAAATCCGCTGGTCCGGGTTGTCGGTGTAACCGCCCTGCTCAAGCCGGTAGTAATTCTTGTCGTTGAGCCAACGGGCGAAATGCTGCTCGGTGAGCCAGGCCCGCCAGCGGATGGTGAGCATCTGTGTCAGGTACAGGCGATAAACGGCGCCGAGGATCGCCACTGCGGCGATGCCGCAGAAATACAGGATCAACTGCCAGAACGCCTCGCTGTTCTTCTCTTGCAAGGCATTGTAGAAATCCTTGTACCAACTGTTGATCCATACCGAAATCGCCACGCTAAACAGCGACAGCGCGATGACGGCGATCAACAGCGTCCACGCCTTGCCCTTCTCCTCACTGCGCCAGTATGGCGTGGTCATTTGCCAGACACGGCGGAAAAACTGCCCGCGCACCGCGTCATTGACCGCGGAATATTCAGCGTTCTGATTCATGGTTAAGGCTCGATAGAGAAAAGAACAGACTCAGGCTGCCGATCATAAACAGCAGCCTGATTTATCGCGAGGGTGGACACCATCTGTTCAGCGCAGGTTCAGCGACGCACCGGGCGTTTCTGCAATTTGCGCTGCAAGGTGCGCCGGTGCATGCCCAGGGCCCGGGCGGTGGCGGAAATGTTGCCTTCGTGCTCGGTCAGCACCCGCTGGATGTGCTCCCATTGCAGACGATCGACCGACATTGGGTTCTCTGGCACCAGGCTGTCGAGGTCGGCGTGCTCGGATAGCAGCGCGGCCAGCACGTCGTCGGCGTCCGCCGGTTTGCACAGGTAATTGCAGGCGCCGCGCTTGATGGCCTCCACCGCCGTGGCGATGCTCGAATAACCGGTGAGGATGACCACGCGCATCTCCGGGTCCAGCTCCAGCAACTTGGGCAGCAACACCAGGCCCGAGTCGCCGTCCATTTTCAAGTCCAGGGCGGCGTAGTCCGGGAGGTCGGCCTGGGCGATGGTCAGGCCCTCTTCGGCGGAACCTGCGGTGCTGACGCGAAAGCCGCGACGGGACATGGCCCGGGCCATGACGCGGGTGAAGGTGGCGTCGTCATCTACCAGCAGCAGGTGCGGCAGTTCTTCGCCGTCGACTTGGATCTCGTCACTCATATTCGTCTCCTCGGTCGGCACGGGGCAGGCGCAGCTCGGTGAGCGTGCCGCCTCCCTCATGGGGGTAGAGTTTCACCGAGCCGCCGGCGCGTGTCACGCTGGCCTTGCTCAAGAACAGGCCCAGGCCTAGACCTTTGCCCTTGGTGGTAAAGAATGGCTTGCCGATCTGCTCGGCAATCGCCAGCGGCACACCGGCCCCGTGGTCACGGATGCAGATGGTCAGCTCATAGTCATCCCAGTCCAGCGCCACTTCCAGGCCTTCGGGGCAGGCATCGGCCGCATTGTTCAACAGGTTCAGCAAAGCCTGGGTCAGGTCCGGCGGCGGCGCAATGCGCGGCACTACGCCCTTGCCCAGGTGTTGCAAGCGATAACTGGCCTCCGGGCGCATCAGGTGCCAACGGTTCAGCGCTTCATCGAGCCAGAAGGTGACGGCCTGCATGTCGATGTCCAGCCGCCGGTTGGCCTCGGCAGCCCGCACCAGGTATTGCAGGGTTTCCTTGCAGAGCTTGACCTGATCCTGCAACACGCTGAGGTCGTCCTGCAGCGCCGGGTCGTGGTGATCCTGACGCATCTCCTTGAGCAGCACACTCATGGTCGCCAACGGCGTGCCCAATTCATGGGCGGCGCCGGCGGCCTGGGTGGCCACGGCCAACAATTGCTCGTCCCGCAGGCCTTCTTCGCGCCGGATGGCGCGCAACTCTTCCTGGCGGCGCAGCTCCTCGGCCATGCGCGCGGCGAAAAAGGTAATGACCGCCGCGGCCAGGGCGAAACTCAGCCACATGCCATAGATTTGCAGGTTTTCCCGGGCGATGGGGAAGGTTTCCAGCGGGTAGAAGCGCGCCAGCAGCAGGGTGTACAGCGCCAGGGCGATACCGGACAGGATCAGCGAAAACCGCCAAGGCAGCGTCACCGCAGCAATGGTCAGCGGCACCAGGTAATAAGACACGAAGGGATTGGTGGAACCGCCGGAGAAATACAACAGGGCGCTGTGGATAAACAGATCACAGGCCAGTTGCACGGCGTATTCCAACTCGGTGACCGGCCACGAGGTGCGCAGGCGCACGGCCGTCAGCGCACACAGCACACTGGAACAGGCGAGGGTGATCGCCAGTTGCAACCAGGGCAGCGGTAGCAGATTGAACCAATACGCCAGGCCCACGGAACCGGCCTGGGCGGCCAGGACCAGAATGCGGATGAACGTCAGACGCCAGAGGTTCTGGCGAGAGGCGGAAGTCAGTAGCAAAGGGGCGAGCATGAGCTCTCCTGATGAGCGCTCCAGGCGAATCACACGGAGTATAACCAACACGCGGGTTACACAGGCAGACGTGCGGCAAAGCGCCACAGCATTTAAAAGCTACACGTCTCCCTTGTGGCGAGGGGATTTATCCCCGCTGGACTGCGAAGCAGGCCCTGAAGCCAGCCGCCGGGTTTAGTCAGGTTGACCCCACCCAGCCGGATTGCGACCGCTTCGCAGCCGAACGGGGATAAATCCCCTCGCCACAAAAGCATTGGCCCTGCGTTGCCGCTGAATCTGTATCGAAGTTGTAACTGTGCGAACCAGACCGCAAACGCTAGAGTCTTATCGTTCACGCAGGCCCGGACCTCACCCCTGCGCCTCATCCCAAGGAGCTTTCATGCACATATTCAGTCGCCCCGCCGCCCTCCTCGCCCTGAGCCTCGGCACCGTCGCCAGCCTGCCAGCGCTGGCCGCCGATGAGCTTCATTACAACCAGATCTCCCTGCGCGCCGAAGCCAGCCAGGAAGTGGCCCGCGACCTGATGATCGTCACCCTCTACACAGAGGAACAGAACACCGACCCGGCCAAACTCGCCGCCGCCGTCAGCACCACGCTGAACAAAGCCATCGGCCAGGCCAAGCAAGTCAAGGACATCACCCTGCGCCAAGGCAGCCGCAACAGCTATCCGATCTACGATGGCAAGGGCCAGAAAATCACCGGCTGGCGCGAACGCGCCGAACTGCGCCTGGAAAGTGCCGACTTCGCCGCCCTGTCCAAGCTCACCGGCGAGCTGCTGACCGACATGAAAATGGGCGGCATGGACTTCGCCATCTCCACCGCCACCCGCCAGAGCAGCGAAGACGCCCTGCTCAAGGACGCCGTCAACGCCTTCAAGGCCCGCGCTCAGCTGGCCACCGAGGCCCTGGGCGGCAAGGGTTATAAAATCGTCAGCCTGAACTTCAACACCAACGGCTACCCGCAACCGTTCATGCGCGCACCGATGATGATGAAAAGCGGCTCCATGGATGCGGAGTCGGTCACTCCGGAAGTTGAAGCCGGCACCAGTAAGGTCAGCATGACGGCGGATGGGGCGATTGAAGTGTTGATGCCGCAATGATGAACTGACTGGGATACCGCCCCGTGGGGCTGCGAAGCAACTCCATTCATGACATCCCGATTAATGTCTGATGGATTGAGTGGTTGCTTTGGGGTCTGCTGCGCAGCCCAGCGGGAGCAAGCTCCCTCGCCACGGGGCGGTGTAAGACGTTTAACCCTGAGTGGCCGGTGTCTCTAGTTGATCCAATGCCTTGTCCACCAGCAACTGGCACAGCTCCACCAGCTGCTGGATCCCCAACGCCACACTGCGCCGCGTGCCCTCCACTTCAAAGGCCAGATCCTCGGCCATGGCCTTGACCGAGGCCAGGGTTTCACAGGCGCTGGTCAGCAGCGTGTCGGTGTCAGCCTTGGCGCTGACGCAGAAGAGGCTGTCGATGCGTGAATCGGAGGGTGGTTCTTCTGGGGGTTTTGGGTTGAGGTAATGGTCCAGGGCACGCTCGGCGGCGGCGCGGTCTTTCAGGAGATCTTCGATGGCGTCGAACTCCGACAGGGGATTGGTTTTGTTGAAGTTTGGTTCGCTCTTTCCTTCATTCATGTGTGCATGCTCCTGGTGTAATTGGAGCCATCACTTGCCGGTAGGGTCGTGAGGCTTACGACCTACTAATTCGGGTTCCCACTCCCGGTCGCTGTTTCGCAGCGACAAGCAAAAGACTAGAGAGCCCGCTTCCGACGGACAACCTTAAAAACTCGTGGGACGTTTCGTTGCGGAGCACGCGATCCGTCCGACACACCAGAGTGTTCTCTACTCGTCCAGACACAACTCAATCCGTGGCGAGGGAGCTTGCTCCCGCTGGGCTGCGAAGCAGACCCTAAAAAAAATTTGACATTGAAAAAAACAGCATGCAAATGTTGTCCACGTTTTATGGAATGTGGACAGCCAGAGATTTTGCCACCGTGAAAAGTCAAGACATTTTATTAATGTACAAAATGGCCAGCCTTCACGCGCAGGAAGAAATGTCGCCTACGGGCAGCCAGACGGTGGCGTGGGGAGGCCTTTCTTCAATCGATTTGCTAGCGGATGACTACATCTCAAAACCGCAATTTGTCATCTCAGCACCGCCTGAAAAATCCTGGGACAACTTGGAGGTCGCCATAAAAGGGATCATCGATGCAGACTCATTCCCCTGGGAGGGATGGGAAACCGACGATGATCTCTCTCGAAAAAGATCTGCCGGCAAGTGGGAAGACCGCTACACCCTCAGAGCCTTGGCTGAGTCGTTGGGCTTGAGCAAAAGCGAAATATCGAACTCAATCGTCCGGTGTCGAGAGGCCGGCCTTGTAACCAACGACTATGAGACGTCCCTCCCTAAAGTGAATCGCCTCGCTCTCCTGGAGATCACCGAACATGCATTGAAGTACTTTTTTCCCGTCAAGCCGGGTGCCTTGGTCAGAGGAATTCCAACAGGATTCGCATCGCCAGTGCTTTCCAAACACCTGAAAAGCGCCGGGCAAAATATTCATGTATGGCCCGATCCCCATGGCACAGAACGTGGGCAGGCCGTAGAACCGATTTACAAGACGGTGCCTGAGGCCGTGAAGAACGACCGTACCCTCTATCACTATCTGGCTTTGGTGGACTCCATTCGCCTGGGTGGACCTCGCGAAACCGGTGTTGCAATTCAACTCCTTAAAAAAGGGATGAGCCTTTGAGTGTCGCCTCGGACCACAACTACGAAATGTTGAGCACCGTCGCAGAGGGATTGGGCGATGAGCTTCTGAAGGAAGTCGCTTTCGTGGGCGGTTCTACAACCTGGCTACTGTGTACCGATGAGGTCGTGCTGGACGATATCCGCAGCACCGATGACGTTGATCTGGTCATCGAACTGGGCGGCATCGCGGATTGGCAAAGACTGGACTGCTGTGCCGGTGTCGTTTGCTCAGGCGCACCAATCACATGGTTCACAACACCTCACTGCCTCGCCAATTGGAGGCGCGACCGCGACCATAGGCAACTGGCAGTAGATCCAGGCAGGCACCGGATAAGCCGGAGTTTCAAAGCCCGGAAAAATCCAGACCCGGAGATAGTCACAAGATCGACCATTGAAGGTGAGAAACTGGTGTTCGCAACCGACGGCTTTTGGGCTGACCTGGACGACATGACTCAAGTTCAGCTGCTGGACACTGAGTGGTTCGACATTACCGATGTCTATGACGACGCTTCCTGGATAGTCGTTCAGATAGGGACCTGATATCAGCGCTGAAATCAGTGCCAGCTCCGGCGACAACACAGTTGAGCAAACACCATCGCAAACATTCCCGCCCGCCCGTCGCCCCCTTCCAACCGCCAATGTATAAAAAAGTACCAACCTGCGGTCTGACAAAGCCAAGACAGATCGCCACGCGAGGTTTACTGTAGGCGCCCTGCGTCCGGCGATCGTCTTGATGCAGTTTCCGCGCGCCCACCGCGAGCCGCGCCGGAATTTTTAGTGTACAAAAGGTCGTTCAAGTAAAAAGGAAACCCGCAGCGATGGCGTATTACCGAACCCCTCATGACGTGACCGCTCTGCCCGCCTGGCAGGCGCTGAATGACCACCGCAAAGCCATGCAGGATTTCAGCATGCGCGAAGCGTTCAATGCCGATCCGCAGCGTTTCAACCAATTCACCCTGTCGAGCTGCGGTCTGTTTCTCGATTACTCGAAGAACCTGATCAACGCCCAGACCCGCGACCTGCTGGTGGGCCTGGCCAACGAAGTGGACCTCAAGGGCGCGATCAAGTCGCTGTTCGAAGGCGAGATCATCAACGCCTCGGAAAACCGCCCGGCCCTGCACACTGCCCTGCGCCGCCCGGTCGGAGACAAATTGCTGGTCAACGGCGTCAATGTGATGCCGGATGTGCATAAGGTGCTGAACCAGATTACCGACCTGGTGGGCCGTATCCACGACGGCCTGTGGCGCGGCTACACCGAGAAGCCGATCACCGACGTGGTGAACATCGGCATCGGTGGTTCCTTCCTCGGTCCGGAACTGGTGTCCGAAGCGTTGTTGTCCTACGCGCAAAAAGGCGTTCGCTGCCACTACCTGGCGAACATCGACGGCAGTGAGTTCCACGAGCTGACCATGAAGCTGCGCGCCGAGACCACGCTGTTCATCGTCTCGTCGAAGTCCTTCAATACCCTCGAAACCCTGAAGAACGCCCAGGCCGCCCGTGCCTGGTACCTCGCCCAGGGCGGTTCCGAAGCGGAGCTGTATCGCCACTTCATCGCGGTATCGAGCAACAACGCCGCAGCAGTGGCCTTCGGCATCCGCGAAGAAAACATCTTCCCGATGTGGGATTGGGTCGGCGGGCGTTACTCGCTGTGGTCGGCCATTGGCCTGCCGATCGCCCTGGCTATCGGCATGTCGAACTTCAAGGAATTGCTCTCCGGCGCCTATTCCATGGACCAGCATTTCCAGAGCGCGCCGTTCGAACAGAACATGCCGGTGCTGCTGGCGCTGCTGGGCGTCTGGTACGGCAATTTCTGGGGCGCGCAGAGCCACGCGATCCTGCCGTATGACCATTACCTGCGTAACATCACCAAGCATTTGCAACAGTTGGACATGGAATCCAACGGCAAGAGCGTGCGCCAGGACGGCACGCCGGTGTCCACCGACACCGGCCCGGTGATCTGGGGTGGCGTCGGTTGCAATGGCCAGCACGCCTACCACCAGTTGCTGCACCAGGGCACCCAGTTGATTCCGGCGGACTTCATCGTGCCGGTCGTCAGCTTCAACCCGGTGTCCGACCACCATCAGTGGCTGTATGCCAACTGCCTGTCCCAGAGCCAGGCGCTGATGCTCGGCAAGACCCGCGCCGAGGCCGAAGCCGAGCTGCGTGACAAGGGCATGAGCGAGGAAGACGTGCAGAAGCTGGCGACGCACAAGGTGATCCCGGGCAACCGTCCGAGCAACACCCTTGTGGTCGAACGCATCAGCCCACGTCGTCTGGGCGCGCTGGTGGCGCTGTATGAGCACAAGGTGTTCGTGCAGAGCGTGGTCTGGGGCATAAACGCCTTCGATCAGTGGGGCGTGGAATTGGGCAAGGAACTGGGCAAAGGCGTCTACAACCGCCTGGTGGGCAGTGAAGAAAGCCCGGCCGACGATGCTTCGACCCAAGGCCTGATCAACTACTTCCGCGGGCGGCATCGCGGCTAAGTCGTAGACCTGCATTACCCTCTGTGGGAGCGAGCCTGCTCGCGATGGCGGTAGATCATGACACACCGCCATCGCGAGCAGGCTCGCCCCCACAGTTGTTTTGCGCATGGCTTGAACCCTTTGACTACTGGGCGCATCTTTATGACTTGTCGCAAAAACAAGAATAAGGAACCGTCATGTTCGATATCAGCCAGTACCCACAAGCCGATGCCGTCCGCCGGGCTGCGCAACTGAGTCAGGACGAGTACCAGCGGCTCTACAAGGAATCCATCGAGCACCCCAGCGCCTTCTGGGCCGAGCAGGCCAAGCGCTTTCTCGACTGGATGACGCCCTGGCAGACCGTCCAGCGCTATGACCTGAAGAACGGCGACGCCACCTGGTTTGCGGGGGGCAAGCTGAATGTCAGCGCCAATTGCATCGACCGTCACCTGGACAGCCGGGGCGACCAGATCGCGATCATCTGGGAGGGCGACAACCCCAGCGAATCGGCGCAAATCACCTACAAAAAACTCCATGATCACGTCTGCCGCCTGGCCAACGTGCTGAAAAGCCGTGGCGTGAAGAAAGGCGACCGGGTCTGCATCTACATGCCGATGATTCCGGAGGCGGCCTACGCCATGCTCGCCTGCACCCGCATTGGCGCGGTGCATTCGGTGGTGTTCGGCGGCTTCTCGCCGGATTCGCTGCGCGACCGGATTCTCGACGCCGACTGCCGCACTGTCATCACCGCTGACGAAGGCGTGCGCGGTGGGCGCTTCGTGGCGCTCAAGCGCAATGTCGACAAGGCGCTGGAAAGCTGCCCGAACGTCAGCACGGTGCTGGTGGTCGAGCGCACCCAGGGCGAGGTGAGCTGGGTCGAAGGTCGTGACCTGTGGTACCACCAGGCCATGCACGGCATGAGCAACGATTGCCCGCCCGAACCGATGGACGCCGAGGATCCGCTGTTTATCCTCTACACCTCGGGCAGTACCGGCAAGCCCAAGGGCGTGCTGCACACCACTGGCGGCTACCTGCTGCAAGCGGCGATGACCTTCAAGTACGTGCTCGATTACCGCGACAACGAAGTGTTCTGGTGCACCGCCGACGTCGGTTGGGTCACCGGCCACAGCTACATCGTCTACGGTCCGCTGGCCAACGGCGCCACCACGCTGATTTTCGAAGGCGTGCCCAGCCACCCCAGCAGCTCGCGCTTCTGGCAGGTCATCGACAAACACCAGGTGAACATTTTCTACACCGCGCCGACCGCCCTGCGCGCATTGATGCGCGAAGGCGCCGGGCCGTTGCAGGAAACGTCCCGCAAGAGCCTGCGATTGCTCGGCAGTGTCGGTGAGCCGATCAACCCTGAAGCGTGGGAATGGTATTTCAATGCGGTCGGCGAACAGCGTTGCCCGATTGTCGACACCTGGTGGCAGACCGAGACCGGCGGCATCATGCTCAGCCCGCTGGTGAGTGCGCCACGGCTCAAGCCAGGCTGCGCCACCCGACCGATGTTCGGCGTGCAGCCGGTGTTGCTGGATGAAACGGGCAAGGAAATCCACGGGGCCGGCAGCGGCGTGCTGGCGATCAAGTCCAGCTGGCCGGCGCAGATCCGCAGCGTCTACGGCGACCATCAGCGCATGGTCGATACCTACTTCAAGCCCTACCCCGGCTATTACTTCACCGGTGACGGGGCGCGCCGCGACGAAGACGGCGACTACTGGATCACCGGACGCATCGACGATGTGATCAACGTTTCCGGCCATCGCATCGGCACCGCCGAGGTGGAAAGCGCCCTGGTGCTGCACGACAGCATCGCCGAAGCCGCGGTGGTTGGTTACCCCCACGACCTCAAGGGCCAGGGCATCTACGCCTTTGTCACGCCGATGAACGGTGTGGACGCCAACGACGAGTTGAAGAAGGAATTGCTGGCCCATGTCAGCAAGGAAATCGGCAGCTTCGCCAAGCCGGAACTGATCCAATGGGCGCCGGCACTGCCCAAGACCCGTTCGGGCAAGATCATGCGGCGCATCCTGCGCAAGATCGCCTGCAACGAACTGGACAGCCTGGGCGACACCTCGACCCTGGCTGATCCGAGCGTGGTGGAGGGGTTGATCGACAAGCGCCTGAATCGCTAGATACAGCGAAACCCCTGTGGCGGGGGGATTCATCCCCGCTGGGCTGCGCAGCAGCCCCAAAACCAGGCACTGCGGTGCAGCAGGTGCACCGCGTCAGCCGGGTTTACGACTGCTTCGCAGCCGGACGGGGATAAATCCCCTCGCCACACAAAAATCCCCTCACCACAGGTACGCTCCCGCCAGGACCCGACTTTCCATAACTGCTAAACTCCCGCGCCTCATTTCTCTAAGGCGCGCACGGCATGTCTTCTTTGAATCAGGCGCTGCGCGCCGCCCTCGACCAGCGTCAGGACCTGCTCGGCCAGTTGCACCAGCAAGGCACCGATTGCTATCGCCTGTTCCACGGCAGCCAGGAAGGCGCGCCCGGCCTGACCGTCGACCGCTATGGCCCGCAATTGCTGGTGCAAAGCTTTCACCAGTCCCTGGAGCGCGAGGCGTTGTTGCAACTGCACGCCATCGTCAACGAATACCTGGGCCTGGACACCCTACTGGTCTACAACGACCGCGCCCGGGGCAACTCGCGCATCGATCGCCAGGACACGGTCTACCAGGCTGATGACGCCGCCCTGCAAGACCTGGTCGGCCACGAATGGGGCCTGAACTATCGTGTTCGCGGACGCCATGCCGGACAGGATCCGCTGTTGTTCCTCGACCTGCGCAACGCCCGCGGCTGGGTCAAGCAGCACAGTCGCAACAAAAGCGTGCTCAACCTGTTCGCCTACACCTGTGGCGTCGGCCTGAGCGCCGCGGCCGGGGGCGCGCGGGAGGTCTGCAACCTGGACTTCGCCGAAGGCAACCTGGCGGTGGGACGCGAAAACGGCCTGCTCAACCCTGAGCTGCCAGCCATGGAATTCGTCCAATCCGATTACTTCCCGGCCATCCGCCAGCTCGCCGGCCTGCCCATCAGCCAGCGCCGTGGGCAAAAACTGCCAAGTTATGTGCGCCTGGAGCAACGCCAGTACGACCTGGTGCTGCTCGACCCGCCCGCGTGGGCCAAGAGCGCCTTCGGCACGGTCGACCTGCTACGCGACTACCAGAGCCTGCTCAAACCGGCCCTGCTCACCACCGCTGAAAATGGCGTGCTGATCTGCTGCAACAACTTGGCAAAAGTGCCCATGGAGGATTGGCGCGAACAGGTGCTGCGCTGCGCGGAGAAAGCCGGTCGCCCGGTGCGCGAGTGGAGCGTGCTGACGCCCGCCAGCGATTTCCCGTCTCAGGACGGCCAGCCGCCGCTCAAGACTCTGATCCTGCAGCTCTGAGCAAGCGCCAGGATTCCTACGCCCAAAACGGACAAATCTCATAAATCACAGTGGCTTCGGAACCGTAAACGCGTGCCATACTCCAAGGCACTCCGATTCATATCAGATGAAACCGCACATGCCCAAAGGATTGATTCGCGCTCTCGGCGCCCTGTTGACCGCGCTGGCCCTCTACAGCCTGTTGGGTTTCCTGATCCTGCCGGGCATTGCCTTGCGGATCGCCAACCAACAGTTGGCCGAGCACGCTACGGTGCCGGCGCAGATCCAGCGCATCGAACTCAATCCGTTCAGCCTTGAAGTCAGTCTCTGGGGCCTGAACATCGGCGAACCGGGCAAGGAACAGGTGGGTTTCGAACGGCTTTACGCCAACCTGCAAATCGACAGCCTCTGGTCCGGTGCGCTGCATCTGGCCGACATCGAACTGGACAAACCCAAGACCGAGGTGGTGTTCGCCAAGGACGGCCAGTTGAACCTGCTGGGCCTGTTCAAGCTGCCGGCCAGCGAGCCCAAGCCGGCCGACCCGGATGCCAAGCCGTTCCCGCTGCGCGTGGACCGCATCAAACTCGCCAGCGGTTATGTGCATTTCCAGGACCTGCGCCCCAGCGAGCCCATCGAATTCCTCTACGACGCCCTCGATTTCGAGCTCAAGCACCTGAGCACCCTGCCCGACGACAGCGCCGACATGACCCTGGTGGCCGCAGGTCCTGCGGGCGGTCAGATCGACTGGACCGGCAATTTCAGCCTTTCGCCCATCGCCTCCGAAGGCAAACTCAAAGTCACCGACGGCCAGATGAAAGCCTGGTGGCCCTACGTGCGCGATGCGGTGCCCCTGGTCCTTGAGAACGGCGTGCTCAACCTGAGCACCGACTACAAACTCAACCTGGCCAAGGAAACCGAACTGCTGCTCAGCAACGTAGCGGTCAGTGTCGCGCCTTTCTCCATCAAGGCCCCGGATGGCCGGCCCCTGGCGAAACTCGAACGCCTGGACGTCAGCGAAACCACAGTCGACCTCGCCAAACAGCAAGTGGTGGTGGGCAAGGTCCGCAGCCAGAAGCTGGAAACCTGGGCGGCCCGTGAGGCGGACGGGCAACTGGATTGGCAGAAACTCTTCGCCAGTCAGCCGGCCAAGCCACAGGTCAAGGTCGAGCCGGCATCGGCCCCGGCCGCCGCCGACTCGCCGCCCGCCACGCCGCCAGCACCAGGCAAGCCGTGGCAGGTGCTGCTCAAAGATGTCCAATTGCGCAATTACCAGGTGCATCTGGCCGACCGCCAGGCGCAACCGGCCGTGGCACTGGAAGTCGGCCCGCTGAACCTGGATCTGCAGAACTACGACACCCTCAACGGCTCGCCCTTCACCCTCAAGCTCGACACTGGCCTGGGTAAACAAGGCAAGATCCTGGCCGATGGCGAGGTCAACCTCAACCCGATCTCCGCCCGGCTCAAGGTCAAGACCCAGGACATCGACCTGCGGGTCGCACAGTCCTATATCAATCCATTCATCCGCCTGGAACTGCGCTCCGGGATGCTCGGCAGCGACCTGGCGGTCGATCTCAAGAGCACCGAACCGCTGGCCTTTGCCGTCACCGGCCGCGCCCAGGTCGATCAACTGCACACCCTCGACACGCTCAAGACCCGTGATTTCGTGAAGTGGCAGAGCCTGGTCCTCGAAGGCCTCAGTTATCAACATGGCGACAGCCTGTCCATCGACAGGGTCAACCTGTTCCAGCCTTATGCGCGGTTCATGATCAACGACGACCGCACCACCAACGTCGATGACCTGCTGATCCCGCAACCGGCCGACAACGGCACCAAAAGCACTGCGGCAAAACCAGCGTCCCAGGGTAAGCCGCTGGGTATTCACATCGGCGCGATCGCCATCAACGACGGCTCGGCCAACTTCGCCGACTTCAGCCTGACGCCCAATTTCGCCACGGCGATCCAACAGCTCAACGGCCAGATCGGCACCATCGACAGCCGCCAGGCCAAGCCCGCCAGCGTCGACGTCAAGGGCAAGGTCGACCGCTACGCGCCGGTGACCATCAAGGGTGCGCTCAACCCCTTCGATCCGATGGCGAGCCTGGATATCGCCACCAGTTTCAAACGGGTCGAGCTGACGACCCTGACGCCCTACTCCGGAAAGTTCGCCGGCTATCGCATCCGCAAGGGCCGGCTCAACCTGGACCTGCATTACCGCATCACCCAGGGCCAGCTCCAGGCGGAGAACAAGGTGGTGGTCGAGCAGCTGCAACTGGGCGAGAAAGTCGACAGCCCGGACGCCGTGAGCCTGCCACTGAAACTGGCCGTCGCCTTGCTCAAGGATTCCGAAGGCAGGATTTCCATCGAACTGCCGGTCAGCGGCAATCTCAACGATCCGCAGTTCAGTGTGATGCCGATTGTCTGGCAGACCCTGCGCAACCTGGTGGTGCGAGCGGCCCAGGCGCCGTTCAAGCTCATCGGTGGGCTGGTCTCTGGCGGTGGTTCAGAGGATCTGGGTAGCGTGGCGTTCGCCCCAGGGTCCAGCGACCTGACCCCGGAGAACGAAGGCGTGCTGCTCAAGCTGTCCGAAGCCCTGGGCAAACGTCCCGAGCTGCGCCTGGAAATCGAAGGCACCGCCGCCGAGAGCAGCGACGGCCCGTTGCTCGCCGCCCAGCGCCTGGAGCGTGAATACCAGTACAACTACTACAAGATGCTGCAACGTCGCGGCGACAAAGTGCCGGCCCAGGCCTCGCTGCTGCAAGTGCCGGAGGATGAGAAGGCCCCGCTGCTCGAAGGCATCTATCGCACCCGCCTCAAGACCCAGCCCCCGGCCGAATGGGCGCAGCTGGACAAAAAAGCTCGCACCGACAAACTGCGCGAAAGCGTGATCAAGTTCTGGAGTGGCAGTGACGTGCTGTTGCGCCAGCTGGGCCAGGAGCGCGCCGGTAGCATCAAGGATTTCCTGGTGGACAAGGGCCGGCTGGCCGACGACCGCGTGTACTTCATCGACGCCAACCTCGGCCAGGCCGAGAGCGACGGTCGGGTGATCACCCCTATGCATCTGGATGCCGAATAAATGAAGTGCGTGTACGGGCTCAGCCTGGGTTTATTGCTTGTCGCTACCCACGCCTCGGCAGCCGATACGCTGCGCTGCGGCAGCCAGTTGATCAGCGTGGGGGATCGCTCCAGCGAAGTGCTGCAAAAGTGTGGTGAGCCGGTCGCGCGGGATGACCTGGGCTACAAGCGCAGTGTCAATCGCCGGGAGGAATACCCGGTGGAGGAATGGACCTATGGGCCCAATAGCGGGATGTACCAGTACCTGCGTTTCGAGGGGAATCGGCTGGTGCAGATCACTAGTAAGCGTGGGCGCTGAAGGTCCGCGCTATTCAATTGAAATGATATTGTCGGTACCGGCGCCATCGCGAGCAGGCTCGCTCCCACAGGGGATCTGCGCTGCACTCAACCCATGAGCCCCCCCGTAGCCTTGTGGGAGCGAGCCTGCTCGCGATAGGGACACCTCGGTCCCACCGGCCGTCCCAGAAAATCCTTCTCCCAAAATAGAACAGGCCCCCCGACAAAAATGCCGGGGGGCCTGTAATGGCCACGTCCGTGTGGCCTTTCGCATGAACTCCAGAGCAACGGCCCGCGTATGACTCAGCCCGCGTGCCGCGCCTTCTCCCGGTCCAGGCGAGAAGTCTTCAGCCTTATTCGGCTTTCAGGCCATCAGCCGATACGGCCTTGACGCCTTTGATTTTCTTGGCGATTGCCACGGCAGTTTGCTTCTGCGCGTCAGTCACGGCAACAGTCGAGGACAGGGACACGACGCCTTTGTTGGTTTCAACCTTGATGTCGGTGCCTGGAATGCCTTTCTCGGTCACCAGGTCAGCTTTGACTTTGGTGGTGATCCAGGTATCGGAGGTGGCTTCCTTGGCTTCTGTCACTTCGCCAGCGGCCAGCATCATAGGAGCCTGAGTTGCTTGAGTGGTCTCGGCGAATGCGCTAGCGATGGTCAGGGTCAGTGCGGTAGCAGCGGCGGCAGTGATAGCGAACTTCTTCATACGAGTAACTCCTGTTTTTCTCAGAAAACCGCCGGAAGTGCATCCCGGCAGGGTTAACAGGAGTAGTGCGAAGGCTGTGCCAGTTTTTAAATCGAAAATAATATGTTGAAAATCAAGTAGTTAAGCGAAGCGGCTATTTTTGAAATCATGCAAAATGCAAGACCCGTCGATTTTCAACATGCAACTTGCCGGTTTCAGTGTCCATTTATAAGTTTATGAATTGCGAGGACTTTATGTGGCGGGAATGAATCCCGCCACATCACCCCAATCTACATCACGGAGCTGTTCCCGAACCGGTGCAACCCGCTGGCAGGAAATCCTGGGCAGCGTTCGAAGCACATGACCAGGCCCCTGCCGACGTGCGAGTGAGCGTGATGGTCTTGCCCATTACCTGGCTGGGTGCTTTCGTAAGGGTGCACACAATGGTCCCCCCGGCGGCGGCCGTGCCTGTGACGGAGAACGAGCAGTTACTGGAGGTCGGGAAGTTCATGTTGGTGGCGGACGGGTCGGTACCTTGATTGACCAGATCCTCGTAGGGCACCTTCAATGCCGTGATTTCCCCCAACCCGGCCGTAGCCTTCGCCCGCGCCTGGTACTTGGAATATTGCGGCAACGCGAAAGTCGCCAGGATGCCGATGATCGCCACAACGATCAGCAGCTCGATCAGGGTAAAACCTTTTTGCTTGCTCATAGACTTCTCCATAGCATGAGTCGGAATCTCATGTCCTGAAGCGACCATTGCATGGCACATGCCAATGCCTGTGTTCCCACTGGCAAGGGCTTCCAAGCAGCTCCAGCCCGATGTCCTACCCCAACTACCGCACTATCTGACACTTTTTGTCACCCGGCCCCGCTGGTTTGGCGTCGATGCTTGACTAGGCTATAAGTCATGAACTGTCCGCCGCCGGTATTCCCATGAATGACATCGCCCTCAGCGGCCTGACCAAGCAATTGGTGCTGGCCGAGCTGATCACCGAGCAAGCTGCGCAACAGGCGTTTCAACAGGCCCAGCGCAGCCGCCTGCCCCTGGTCAGCTACCTGGTGCAGAACAAACTGGTCCAGAGCCGCCGGGTGGCGGAAATTGCCTCGGAGCATTTCGGCGTCGCGCTGCTGGACCTCAACAGCCTGGACAAGGAATCCCAACCCCAGGGCCTGGTCAGCGAGAAGCTGGTGCGCCAGCACCATGCCCTGCCCTTGTGGCGGCGTGGCAACAAGCTGTTCGTCGGCATCTCCGACCCCACCAATCACCAGGCCATCAACGACATCCAATTCAGCACCGGCCTGACCACCGAAGCGATCCTGGTGGAGGACGACAAGCTCAGCGATGCCATCGAGAAATTCTTCGAGTCCAGCAGCACGGGCCTGGAAGGCATGGGCGACGTCGACCTCGACGGTTTGGATATCGAGTCGATCGACGACCAGAAGCACGATTCCATCGCCGGCCAGGACACCGATGACGCGCCGGTGGTGCGTTTCGTCAACAAGATGTTGCTGGATGCAATCAAGGGCGGCTCCTCCGACCTGCACTTCGAGCCTTATGAAAAATCCTACCGGGTGCGGGTGCGTACCGATGGCATGCTGCGGGAGGTGGCCAGGCCGCCGATCCAGCTGGCCACTCGCATCGCCGCGCGCCTGAAGGTCATGGCCAGCCTGGACATATCCGAACGACGCAAACCCCAGGACGGGCGGCTGAAAATGCGCCTGTCGAAAACCAAGTCCATCGATTTCCGGGTCAACACCCTGCCCACGCTCTGGGGCGAAAAAGTGGTGATCCGGATCCTCGACCCCTCCAGCGCGCAAATGGGCATCGACGCCCTGGGCTACGAGCCGGACCAGAAAGAGTTGTATATCGCCGCCCTCAAACAGCCCCAAGGCCTGATCCTGGTGACCGGCCCAACCGGCTCGGGCAAGACCGTCTCGCTCTACACCGGGTTGAACATCCTCAACACCGTGGACATCAACATCTCCACCGCCGAGGACCCGGTGGAGATCAACATGGAAGGCATCAACCAGGTCAACGTCAACCCACGCCAGGGCATGGACTTCGCCCAGGCGTTGCGCTCGTTCCTGCGCCAGGACCCGGACGTGATCATGGTCGGTGAGATCCGCGACCTGGAAACCGCCGAAATCGCCATCAAGGCCGCCCAGACCGGGCACCTGGTGCTGTCCACGCTGCACACCAACAGCGCCGCCGAAACCCTGATCCGCCTGCAGAACATGGGCATCCCCGGGTTCAACATTGCAACCGCCGTGCACCTGATCATCGCCCAACGGCTGGCGCGCAAGCTGTGCGTGCATTGCAAGAAGGCCATCGAGATCCCCGAGGAAACCCAGCTCAAGGAAGGCTTCCCCCGGGAACGCATTGGCTCCTTCACGATCTATGAGCCGGTCGGTTGCGAACAATGCAACCACGGCTACAAAGGACGCGTGGGGGTTTACGAAGTGGTCAAGAACACACCCGAGCTGCAACGGCTGATCATGGCCGAGGGCAACTCCCTGGAAATCGATCTGCAAATGCGCAAGGACGGTTTCAATGACCTGCGGACCTCCGGGCTGTCCAAGGTCATGCAAGGGCTCACCAGCCTCGAAGAAATCAACCGGGTCACCAAGGATTGAACATGGCGGTCAAGGCAGTCAAAACCGATGTCTACACTTGGGAAGGCAAGGATCGCAAAGGCGCGAAAATGACCGGTGAGCTGACAGGGCAGAGTCCGGCCCTGGTCAAGGCCCAACTGCGCAAACAAGGCATCAACCCGGAGAAAGTCCGCAAGAAATCCACCTCGATCTTCAGCAAGGGCAAGCGCATCAAGCCGCTGGATATCGCCCTCTTCACCCGCCAGATGGCGACGATGCTCAAGGCCGGGGTGCCGCTGTTGCAGGCGTTCGACATCATCGGCGAAGGCTTCGACAACGCCAACATGCGCAAGCTGGTGGACGAAGTGAAACAGGAGGTTGCGGCAGGCAACAGCTTTGCCGCGTCGCTGCGCAAGTGCCCGCAATATTTCGACGAGTTGTACTGCAACCTGGTGGACGCCGGTGAGCAGGCCGGTGCCTTGGACACGTTGCTGGACCGGGTCGCGACCTACAAGGAAAAGAGCGAAGCGCTCAAGGCCAAGATCAAGAAAGCCATGACCTACCCCACTGCCGTGATAGTGGTCGCGGCCGTGGTCACCGGGATCCTGCTGGTCAAGGTAGTGCCACAATTCGAATCGGTGTTCGCCGGGTTCGGCGCGCAGCTGCCGGCGTTCACGGTGATGGTCATCGGTCTGTCGGAGTTCATGCAGGAGTGGTGGTACCTGCTGATTGGCGTACTGGTGGGGGCGTTTTTCGGCGTGAAGTACGCACTCAAGCGCTCCCAGGGCTTTCGTGACTGGCGCGATAAATGGCTGCTCAAGCTGCCGCTGGTGGGCGCCCTGATGTACAAATCCGCGGTGGCCCGCTACGCCCGGACGCTCTCCACCACATTCGCCGCCGGCGTGCCATTGGTGGAAGCGCTGGACTCGGTGTCTGGCGCCACCGGCAACGTGGTATTCAAACGGGCGGTGCAGCGGATCCGACAGGATGTCTCGACCGGTATGCAGTTGAACTTCTCCATGCGTGCCTCCGGGATCTTTCCGAACCTGGCGATCCAGATGACCGCCATCGGCGAGGAATCCGGTGCGCTGGACGACATGCTCGACAAAGTGGCGAGTTTTTATGAGGCCGAGGTGGACAATCTGGTGGACAACCTCACCAGCCTGATGGAGCCTTTCATCATGGTGATCCTCGGGTTGGTCGTCGGTGGCCTGGTGGTTGCCATGTACCTGCCTATCTTTCAACTCGGCTCTGCGATCTGACATGCCCCTGAGCGAATTCTTCGTGCTCTACCCCCTGGCCTTCGTGCTCGCTGCGTTATTGCTCGGACTGATCATCGGCAGTTTTCTCAACGTGCTGGTATGGCGCCTGCCCAAGATGCTCGACCGCGAATGGCGTCTGCAAGCCCATGACCTGCTCGGCCTGGCGCCCGAAGCACCGGGCCCGGTCTACAACCTGATGCTGCCGCACTCCGAGTGTCCACACTGCGGCCATCGCATCAGCGCCTGGGAAAACATCCCGTTGCTCAGCTACCTGATGTTGCGCGGGCGCTGTTCCAGCTGCGCGGCGCCCATCGGCAGGCGTTACCCGCTGACCGAATTGGCCTGCGGCGCGCTGTCGGCCTTCGTCGCCTGGCACTTCGGCTTTGGCTGGCAGGCCGCGATGGTGCTGGTGCTGACCTGGGGCCTGCTGGGCATGAGCCTGATCGATGCCGAACATCAATTGCTGCCCGACACGCTGGTGCTGCCACTGTTGTGGTTGGGACTGATCGTCAACAGCTTCGGGCTGTTCGTCACCCTGGACCAGGCGATGTGGGGCGCGGTGACCGGCTACCTGGCACTGTGGTCGGTGTTCTGGGTGTTCAAGCTGATCACCGGCAAGGAAGGCATGGGCTACGGCGACTTCAAACTGCTGGCGATGCTCGGCGCCTGGGGTGGCTGGCAGCTGCTGCCGCTGACGCTGCTGCTGTCATCGCTGGTGGGCTCGGCGTGCGGCGTGATCGTCCTGCGTCTGCGCAATGCCCCGGGCTCGACGCAGATCCCGTTCGGACCTTATCTGGCGATTGCCGGCTGGATTGCGCTGCTCTGGGGTGGTCAAATAACCGACTTCTATTGGCGGTCTGTCGGTTTCTGACTGTCGGTTCCCTATGACTTTTTATGAGTAGCCCCGTGGAAAAACCCTGGATTCTCGGCCTGACCGGTGGCATCGGCAGCGGCAAGAGCGCGGCGGCCCAGCACTTCATTGACCTGGGCGTGCATGTCATCGATGCCGATCACGCGGCTCGCTGGGTGGTCGAACCCGGGCGTCCGGCGCTGGCAGAAATCGCCGCTCACTTCGGTCCCGGTGTGCTGCAAGCCGATGGTGCCCTGGATCGGGCAGCGCTGCGTAAGCTGATCTTCGAGAACGCCGATGAACGTCGCTGGCTCGAAGCGCTGCTGCATCCGCTGATTGCCGAGGAAATCGCCCACCATCTGGCCCAGGCCCAATCAGCCTATGCGATTCTGGTTTCGCCGCTGCTGATCGAGTCAGGGCAGTACGCCATGACCCAGCGGATCCTGGTAATCGATGCGCCGGAACAATTGCAGATCGAACGCACCTTGCAGCGCGACCAGACCAGCGAACAGCAGGTCCAGGCGATCCTCAAGGCCCAATCCAGCCGCCAGGACCGCTTGAGCCATGCCGACGACGTAGTGGTCAACGACCGCGACCTCGCCTGGCTGCACAGCGAGGTCGAGCGTCTGCATCACTTTTACCTTACTTTGCGTGGAGGCCAGTCATGAGCCAAACCCCAACCGTCGATTGCCCAACCTGCGGCGCCCCTGTGGAGTGGAGCCCGGAAAGCAAATTCCGTCCCTTCTGTTCTGACCGCTGCAAATTGATCGACCTGGGCGCCTGGGCGTCGGAAGAACACAAAATCCCGGTCAGCCCCGATGCCGAGGATGAGTTGTTCAGCGAGGACTTCAACCCACGTTCCCATCATTAAGGGCGCATGAAACCGTAGTCCTGCCCGTCGTCGAGGTTTTCCGCCAGGAAACTCAACTCATCGGCCAGGTCTTCAGCGCTGCGCACTGTCTTGCTCTGTTGCACGATTGCACTGAGCAAGGCCCGCAGGCTCAGGCCCGGATCGAAGCCGATCTCCATGGCCGCGTCGTGGCTACGCCGGATCTCTTGTCTTGCCCACTCATAAACACTCATGGTTGTGCTCCTGGAAGTTTTCCAGAGCATGAACGGCGTGTGGCGGTGCGGCCTTGATGTGAATCAAGGCTTGTCGTCGTCCTTCCAGGGCGCCGACAGATAGCGCGTGCGGTTGAAGGTTTCCAGCCATTCGGGACTGAACACCACCAGCGCACTGACCACCATGCCGTTGATGAATGCCTCTGGAAAGATGATCAGCCAGAGGTAGCCGATGAAGTCTTCCAGCCAGTAGGGCATGGCGAATATCCCGTCGTACCAGAGCAGAGCCAGCCCCAGCAGTAGGCAGAGCAACGCCGAAAGCGCGGCGGCAAGGAACCCCGAGCAGAAGATATACACGAACAGGTTACGCGGCTGGGCGCGCTCCACCAGGATCGCACAGCACTCGGTGACCAGTACCGGCAACAGAATCAGCAACGCACCGTTGACCCCCAGTGCCGCCATGTCCTGGCGCCCCAGCAGCACCAGCGCGAGCTGGGCGCACAGGCCACCGAGGATCGCCAGCGGCCAGTCCAGCAGCAGGGTCACGGCGGTCATGCCGATGAAGTGATACGAGACGCCCGTATCGAAATCCCGCCGCACCAACCACAACAGGAACAACGCGAGCACTGTGCCGAACAGCAAATGCTGGCGACGGTTGTCGGCGAACAACTCCACCCACGGCGCCCGCCACACGGCCCAGACCACTACCGGTACATAAATCAGCCAGCCGACCGCCAATGTCTGCGGCGATAGCAGCTCGGCACCGATCATGGAACGACTCCTTTTGCTTGTCCTTGTATCAAACAGCCTGTTGTGGCGAGGGAGCTTGCTCCCGCTGGGCTGCGAAGCAGACCCAGAGAATTTGCGACCGCTTCGCGCTCGAGCGGGAGCAAGCTCCCTCGCCACGGTTACTTCAGACCAGCAGTCTACACCCCACCCATAACGCCCATTAATCACCACAACGCTTTCAGCTTGTCGCAATTGAACGCTAAGCTTGGGTTCATGGATGATTCCGATTACTTACGCCTGCTGACCATCGCGGCCGAGCAAGCCAACGCCTTTCTCTCCAATGCCCGCAAATGGGAGCGTGAGCGTTGGGTCTGCCAACGGCTGCTGCAAGGGCTGAACGTGCCCTATCGCGCCGATGAGTTCGCCCCGGCAGGTGAACCGCCGGACGTGTTGTTTCGTGACGCCAATTTCGAGGTTTTTTTCGTGCTCGATGAGGGCCGGCGCCTCAACGACGAATGGCGCGATGAACTGCAACGGCGTCGCAGCGCCTTTTCCCTGAGCCAGCTGGTGCGCCGCGAAGCCAAGCCCCGGCGGATCCCAGCCAATGAATTCCTGCTGCGCCTGGCCCCGACCCTGCGCAAGAAAGCCCATAACTACACCGAGCGCGGCATGGACCTGGGCGACCTGGACATCATCGCTTTCGCCAGCCTCAAGCGCGAAGTGCTGGACCTCAACAGCCACTTTCCGCCGCCCACCGAATACCTGCGCCAGGGCTGGCGCTCCCTGTCGCTGGTCGGACCGACCTTTGCCCGGGTGCTGTTCGCCCATCCCGACGCGCCGGACTTCCTGCGCAACAACCTGGGACGCAGTATTGTGTTCGATGTCGGGATCAGCCTGTAGACTCCCGCTAGACACCAAGACGTGTACGCTCACCCGACGAGCGGCTACGCTGCATTCAAAGCCCTATAGCCTGGCGCCGTAGCGTCGGCACCGTTCGCAACGTCTACCTGACGAGGCCTTTATGACCAGCCGCCTGAACCCAGATGACCAGAAGCATGTCGAAGAGTACCTGCAACTGTCCCAGCACCGAGTCGAGCGCCGGCCTTTCCGGCCGTGGATGCTCCTCGTGGTGGTCCTGGCGATCACCATCGGCCTGGGCCTGTTGAGCCGACTGATCAGTTACCTCACGCTATGAGCTGCCTGGCGCTCGCGGGGGTAACCGCACCGATTTCCTTTAGCCTTGCGAGATATCCCCATGACTCACCGTATTGTTATCGTCGGCGGCGGCGCCGGCGGACTGGAGTTGGCTACCCGTCTGGGTAAGACTCTGGGCAAGCGCGGCACGGCCAGCGTAATGCTGGTCGACGCGAACCTGACCCACATCTGGAAACCGTTGCTGCACGAAGTGGCCGCCGGGTCCCTGAACTCTTCCGAAGACGAACTCAACTATGTCGCCCAGGCAAAATGGAACCACTTCGAGTTCCAGCTCGGGCGCATGAGCGGACTGGATCGTGAACTGAAAAAAATCCAGCTGGCCGCCACCTATGACGAAGCGGGCGTCGAGCTGTTGCCGGCCCGTGAGCTGGGCTACGACACCCTGGTGATTGCCGTCGGCAGCACCACCAACGACTTCGGCACCGAAGGCGCGGCGCAACACTGCCTGTTCCTTGACACCCGCAAGCAGGCCGAGCGCTTCCACCAGCAACTGCTCAACCATTACCTGCGCGCCCATGCCGGCCAGACCGATGCAGTGGAGCGCATCAGCGTCGCCATCGTCGGTGCCGGTGCGACTGGCGTCGAACTCGCTGCCGAGCTGCACAACGCCGCCCATGAACTGGCGGCCTATGGCCTGGACCGGATCAAGCCGGAAAACATGCACATCACCCTGATCGAAGCCGGGCCGCGCGTCCTGCCGGCCTTGCCCGAGCGCATCAGCGGGCCGGTGCACAAGACCCTGGAGAAACTCGGGGTCAATGTCATGACCAACGCCGCCGTCAGCCAGGTGACCGCCGACAGCCTGATCACTGCCGACGGCAAAGTGATCGATGCAAGCCTCAAGGTCTGGGCGGCCGGGATTCGCGCGCCGGGTTTTCTCAAGGATATCGATGGGCTGGAGACCAATCGCATCAACCAGTTGCAGGTACTGCCTACGCTGCAAACCACCCGTGACGAAAACATCTTTGCCTTCGGTGACTGCGCGGCCTGCCCGCAACCGGACAGCGACCGCAACGTGCCACCTCGCGCCCAGGCTGCGCACCAGCAGGCCTCGCTATTGGCCAAATCCCTGAAGCTACGGATCGAAGGCAAGGCCCTGCCGCACTACAAATACACCGACTACGGCTCGCTGATCTCGCTGTCGCGTTTCTCGGCGGTGGGCAACCTGATGGGCAATCTCACCGGCAGCGTGATGCTCGAAGGCTGGCTGGCGCGGATGTTCTATGTATCGCTGTATCGCATGCACCAGATGGCGCTGTACGGCATGTTCCGCACGGCGATGCTGATGCTGGGCAGCAAGATCGGGCGCGGGACTGAGCCTCGGCTGAAGTTGCACTGAGCCTGACACACCGCTATCGCGAGCAGGCTCGCTCCCACAGTGGACCGAGTACCCACAGGAAAATGCAATCCCTGTGGGAGCGAGCCTGCTCGCGATGAGGGCAGTACAGTCACTATCCAGGCTCGGGCAGAATCACTGCCCGAGCCTGCGATCCATCACACCTGAAACCGCTGCACCATGGTGCGCAACGAATTCGCCAGCTGCGAAAGTTCATGGCTGGATGCACTGGTCTGGTCTGCACCGGTGGCCGAGCGCACCGACAGATCACGGATGTTCACCAGGTTGCGGTCAACCTCACGGGCCACTTGGGCCTGTTCCTCGGCGGCGCTGGCGATCACCAGGTTGCGCTCGTGGATTTCGCTGACCGACGCGGTGATGGTCTGTAACGCCTCCCCCGCCCGCTCCGCCATCGCCAGGGTGCTGGCGGCACGCGTCGAGCTGGCCTGCATCGAATCCAGCGCCTGGGTCGCACCGCTGCGCATGCCTTGGACCATCTGCTCGATTTCCTGGGTCGATTGCTGCGTGCGATAAGCCAGCGCTCGCACCTCGTCGGCCACCACCGCAAATCCGCGACCGCTTTCGCCGGCCCGGGCCGCTTCAATGGCGGCGTTGAGGGCCAGCAGGTTGGTCTGCTCGGCGATGGCTCGGATCACGTCCAGGACCTTGCCGATATCCTGCGACTGGTTCGCCAACGATTGCACCAGCCCACCGGTCACCTCCACATCGCTGGCAAGGGCGCCAATCGCATCCACCGTGTCGCTGACCCGCTGCTGCCCAAGGGATGCCGATTCGCTGGACTGACGCGTGGCATCGGAAGTCGAAACCGCGTTGCGCGCCACTTCTTCCACGGCGGTGGTCATTTCGGTGACCGCCGTGGCGGCCTGCTCGATTTCGTTGTTCTGCTGTTGCAGGCTCTGGGTGCTGTCGAGGGTGACCGCGTTCAACTCATCGGCCGCTGTTGCCAACTGCGTCGCCGAGCCGCTGATGCTTTGCAACGTGTCGCGCAGGTTTTGCTGCATGGTCGCCAAGGCCTTGAGCAAGCGGCTCACCTCGTCGTTGCCATGGGTTTCGATAGGCCGGGTCAGGTCACCTCTGGCCACGCTTTCTGCGGCGTTCAGCGCCTCACCCAGAGGCTTGACGATGCTGCGGGTCAATAGCATGGCCAGAGCCACCGTGGCCAACGCGGCCAGCACGATGAACAGGCTGACGATCATGCGGGAATTGGCGTAATGCTCCTGGGACTTCTGGCTCTCGATGGAGACCTGCTTGGAGAACAGCTCCGCCAGATCGTTGAGCTGTTTGCCGGAACCGTCCACCACGGTCTTCATGTCCACCAGCAGCAGCTTGATCAGCTCGTCCCGGCGCCCTTGCTCCGCCAAGGTAAAGGATTGCGCGATCCCCGCCCGGTAAGCGGCGAAGGTTTGCTTGAACTGGTCGTAGAGCGCTTTGCCTTCAGGGGTCACGACGAGTTTTTCGTAATTGGCGATTTTCTCGCTCAGTTCCTTGTCACGGGTGTCCATCTGCCCACGGTAGACCGAAGTATTCTTTGGGTCCTGGTCCAGGGCCATGCGCAAGGAGATGGTGCGGATGCGCAGCATCAGCTCGCGGATCTCGTCACCGCCCCGGATGCTCGGCAACCATTGGGTTTCCACCGCGACCTCACTGTCGCGGATGCTCGACATCTGCCCCAACGCAAACACCCCGAGCATCGCCACTAGCAGGGCGATCAAGGCAAAACCCAACGCGGCTCGGCGGGCGATATTCATCTGACGAAAAAACATAGTGGATGCCTTTTTTATTGTTGGCGTGGAGTGGGATCGAGCCCCTGTCGGCGGGTTATCGGCCAGTTGTATGACAACTTGAAAGCATTGCGCTTTCTGACGGGCAAAAAAAAATCCCCGTATCTTTCGATACGAGGATTTTCAATATGGTCGGGGTAAGGGGATTCGAACTCCTGACATCCTGCTCCCAAAGCAGGCGCGCTACCGGACTGCGCTATACCCCGATTGAAATGGCTCCGTGACCAGGACTCGAACCTGGGACCCAATGATTAACAGTCATTTGCTCTACCGACTGAGCTATCACGGAACTGATATTTCAAGTTACAACATTGAAGCTTGTCGAATCTCGCTTCAACCTCTTCTACCGTCTGCATCGCTGCGTTCGTGTGTCTGAGGCGCGCTATTCTACAATCTTCAAAACCGCTGTCAACCCCCTAAATTGCTTTCAAGACAATGATTTGCAACTTATTTTGGATTCCTTCCCAGTGAGAAGTAACCCTTGGGGTGACTGACTGCGGGGCGCACTTTACAAGCCTTTTCCTTTGAGTTCAACGGCCTGATGAAAAAAATGGTGCTTGGAAGCGAGCCTCCCCATAAATCATAAATCAGGAAAAGAACATCGGCCGTGGCGAGGGAGCTTGCTCCCGATGGGTCGCGTAGCGGCCCCTCAAAAAGCGAAGAGTGCTTCGCACTCCAGCGGGAGCAAGCTCCCTCGCCACAAAAGCCCAGACAATCGCCTCAGTTGAAGACGATTTCGTCGTTCTCAACCGTGCCGGTCACCGTTTCGCCCGGCATGAAGCGACCGGACAGAATCAACTGCGCCAACGGGTTTTCGATCCAGCGCTGGATGGCCCGCTTCAGCGGCCGCGCGCCATACACCGGGTCGTAACCCACCGCAATCAACTTGTCCAAGGCCTCGTCGCTCAATTGCAGCTTGAGCTCGCGCTCGGTGAGACGGCTGCGCAGGCGGCCCAGCTGGATTTCGGTGATGCCGGCAATCTGGTCGCGGGCCAACGGCTCGAAGATCACTACTTCGTCGACCCGGTTGATGAACTCCGGCCGGAAGTGGGTGGAAATCGCATCCATTACCGCTGCCCGCTGCGCCTCACGGTCGCCCACCAGTTCCTGGATCTGCGTCGAGCCCAGGTTGGAGGTCATCACGATCACGGTGTTGCGGAAATCCACGGTGCGTCCATGACTGTCGGTCAGGCGACCGTCCTCCAGCACTTGCAACAGGATGTTGAACACATCCGGATGCGCCTTCTCGACCTCATCGAGCAGGATCACCGAGTACGGCTTGCGACGCACAGCCTCGGTCAGATAACCGCCCTCTTCGTAGCCAACATAGCCCGGTGGCGCACCGATCAACCGCGCCACGGAGTGTTTCTCCATGAACTCGGACATGTCGATGCGCACCATGGCCTCTTCAGTGTCGAAGAGGAATTCGGCCAGTGCCTTGCACAGCTCGGTTTTACCGACACCGGTCGGGCCGAGGAACATGAACGAACCGCTCGGACGGTTAGGGTCCGACAACCCGGCGCGGGAGCGGCGCACGGCGTTGGCCACCGCCACTACCGCTTCTTCCTGGCCGATCACACGCTGGTGCAGCAGGCTTTCCATCTTCAGCAGCTTGTCGCGCTCGCCTTCGAGCATCTTCGACACCGGAATCCCGGTCCATTTGGAGACCACTTCGGCGATCTCTTCTTCGGTCACCTTGCTGCGCAGCAACTGGTTTTCGCTCTTGCCATGTTGGTCGACCATTTGCAGGCTGCGCTCCAGGTCCGGGATCACCCCGTACTGCAGCTCGGCCATGCGGTTAAGGTCGCCTTTGCGGCGGGCCGCTTCCAGTTCCTGGCGGGACTGTTCGATCTTCTGCTGGATCTGCGCCGAACCCTGGACTTCGGCTTTTTCCGAGTTCCAGACTTCCTCGAGATCGGAGTACTCACGTTCGTGACGAACGATTTCTTCCTGCAATTTTTCCAGGCGTTTCTTCGCCGCTTCGTCGCTTTCTTTCTTCAGGGCCTGGGATTCGACCTTGAGCTGGATCAGGCGCCGTTCCAGGCGATCCAACACTTCCGGCTTGGAATCGATTTCCATGCGGATGCGGCTGGCGGCCTCGTCGATCAGGTCGATGGCCTTGTCCGGTAGCTGACGATCGGTGATATAGCGGTGGCTCAGCTTGGCTGCAGCGATGATCGCGCCATCGGTGATCGCCACCTTGTGGTGAACTTCATAGCGCTCCTTCAAGCCGCGCAGGATAGCGATGGTGTCTTCTTCGCTCGGCTCGTCCACCAGCACTTTCTGGAAGCGCCGCTCAAGGGCCGCGTCCTTCTCTATGTATTGGCGGTATTCGTTGAGCGTGGTCGCGCCGACACAGTGCAACTCGCCACGGGCCAGCGCGGGCTTGAGCATGTTGCCAGCGTCCATCGAACCTTCGCCCTTGCCTGCACCGACCATGGTGTGCAATTCGTCGATGAACAGGATGATCTGCCCTTCCTGCTTCGACAGCTCATTAAGCAGAGCCTTGAGCCTCTCTTCGAACTCGCCACGGTACTTGGCACCGGCAATCAGCGCCCCCATGTCCAGGGACAGCAGGCGCTTGCCCTTGAGCCCGTCCGGCACTTCGCCATTGATAATGCGCTGAGCCAGGCCTTCGGCGATGGCGGTTTTACCCACGCCCGGCTCGCCGATCAGCACCGGGTTGTTCTTGGTGCGGCGTTGCAGCACCTGGATCGTACGGCGGATCTCGTCGTCGCGGCCAATCACCGGGTCGAGCTTGCCCTCTTCGGCGCGCTTGGTCAGGTCGACGGTGTATTTGTCCAAGGCCTGACGGGACTCTTCGTGGTTGGCGTCGTTTACCGCCTCGCCGCCACGCAGGTTGTTGATGGCATTTTCCAGGGCCTTCTTGCTCACGCCCTGGCCGAGCAACAATTTGCCCAGTTTGCTGTTCTCGTCCATGGCGGCGAGCAGCACCAGTTCGCTGGAAATGAACTGGTCGCCCTTCTGCTGGGCGAGGCGGTCGGCCTGGTTGAGCAGCCGCGCCAGATCCTGGGACATGTTCACGTCACCGGTGGGGTTCTGGATCTTGGGTAAATGGTCGAGTTCTTTCGCCAGCTCTTTGCGCAGGCTGTTGACGTCAAAGCCCACCTGCATCAGCAGCGGTTTGATGGAGCCGCCCTGCTGTTCGAGCATGGCCTGCATCAGGTGTGCCGGTTCGATAGCGGGATGGTCCAGGCCGACTGCCAATGACTGGGCGTCGGACAGGGCCAATTGCAATTTGCTGGTTAAACGGTCAATACGCATAGGGTCACCTTCCTTTAAAGCAGGCCGGACCTGAAAACCATCCTGAATGAAGAAACCTGCCAGATACCGTTATAGATGTGGTCGATTCTGGGAGTTTCAAGACGGGGTTCGTTGACCCAGATCAGTCAGGATGAAGCCCTGTGGGAGCGAGCCTGCTCGCGATTGCGGTGTATCAGATCGATTAAAGGTTAGCTGACACACCGTCATCGCGAGCAGGCTCGCTCCCACAGCTTGACTCAGCCAGACACCCTTCTCTTATTCGATCCAGACCAGGGAGGCGAAGCGACCGGTGCGCGGGTTGCGGCGGTAGGAAAAGAAACGCGGGTCGCTCACGGTGCACAGCCCGCCGCCGTAGACCGCCGTGACACCACGTGCCGCCAGGCGCAAGCGTGCCAGGGTATAAATGTCGGCCAGGAACTTGCCGGCGTTGTGGCTGGGTACGAAAGCTTCTGCCGCCTCGGGCAGTGACGCAATAAAAGCTTCACGCACCTCGGGCCCGACCTCGAACGCTTGCGGACCAATGGCCGGCCCGAGCCAGGCCAGCACTTCACCTGGGGGAACTTCAAGGCTATCGAGCGTGGCTTCCAGCACGCCGTTCGCCAGCCCACGCCAGCCAGCATGGGCCGCCGCGACGCGGGTGCCGGCACGGTTACAGAACAGCACGGGCAGGCAGTCCGCAGTCATCGCTGTGCAGGCGATACCCGGCGTAGCGGTCCAACTGGCGTCAGCGATGAGCACCTGCGCCGGGTCAGCCTCGACCACATTGATTCCATGAACCTGCTGCAACCAGGCCGGGCGAATGGCGAATCGGTCGGTGAGACGGCGACGGTTCTCGGCAACGGCTTGCGGATCGTCATCCACATGATTGCCCAGGTTGAGGCTGTCGAACGGCGCCAGGCTGACGCCGCCCGCGCGGGTGGTGACGCAAGCCTTTACCCGGGTCGGCGCAGGCCAGTCGGGTATCAGCCAGTCACTCATCCGACGAACGCCTCGCGGTCCTGCTTGAGCAGCGTCAGCAACCAGACGAAGTCATCCGGCAGCGGCGACTCCCAGCTCATGCGCTTGCCGGTGGTCGGATGATCCAGCTCCAGGAAGCGCGCATGCAGCGCCTGGCGCGGAAAATTCTTCAGGGACTCGACCATTGTCACGCTGGCCGCCGGCGGGATGCGGAAGCGGCCGCCGTAGGCCGGGTCGCCCACCAACGGGAAATTGATGTGGGCCATGTGCACGCGGATCTGGTGGGTACGACCGGTTTCCAGCTTGACCCGCACATGCGTATGGGAGCGGAAGCGCTCCAGCACGCGATAATGGCTGACCGCGGGCTTGCCGCCTTCCATCACGGCCATGCGCTGGCGTTGCTGGCCATGACGACCGATCGGCGCGTTGATCTTGCCACCGGCGGTGACCACGCCGATCACGATGCATTCATAGATACGGCTGACGCTGCGGCTTTGCAGTTGTGCAACCAGCTGTGTCTGCGCCTGGATGGTCTTGGCCACGACCATCAGGCCGGTGGTGTCCTTGTCCAGGCGATGGACGATGCCGGCACGCGGTACATTGATGATGTCCGGTACGTGATGCAGCAGGGCATTGAGCAGGGTGCCATCGGCATGGCCGGCCGCCGGATGCACCACCAGGCCCGCCGGCTTGTTGATCACCAGGATGTCGTCGTCTTCGTAGACGATGTCCAGGGCAATGTCCTGGGCGACCCATTCACCCTGGGCCTCCTGTTCGGCGGTCAGTTCGAGGATGGCGCCGCCATGGACGATATCGCGCGGGCGCACGACCGCCCCATCCACCGTCAGGCGGCCGTCCTTGATCCAGGCGGAAAGGCGCGAGCGCGAATGCTCGGCGAAGAGTTGGGCGGCGACTTGATCGAGGCGTTGGCCGCCCAATTCGGACGGCACCTCTGCGCGAAGTTCTATTTTATCGGACATGCTCGGACTGGGCGTCGGCACAGCCTTTGGTTTCGGCTGCGC
>Ga0268255_10000233_pt1 | contig 44183 bp, 55 predicted proteins | sample AgamicOrMarz_FD_200256 | JGI IMG/M metagenome (GOLD analysis project Ga0268255, IMG submission 200256) | Agave microbial communities from Guanajuato, Mexico - Or.Ma.rz (v2) (version 3) | ecosystem: Host-associated > Plants > Phyllosphere > Phylloplane/Leaf | place: Guanajuato, Mexico...
CTTCTGTATCTTCAATCCCTTGATCATCAGAAATGTATATTTCATACGGTTTTTCTTGAGGAGGTTCATAATCTGCTACCGTTGAAGGTGTTGAAAGAATGGCTGTTTCAATTGTCATTTCTCCATACGTTCTACCGTCACTGGAATGAGGTTTGTCCCATTTCTCACGAAGTAAAGCTGATTCTCGAAACATGGAATCCATTTTGGCTGCGTCTTTATCCGTCCAGAAAGCTAAATAATTGCATAGTGCCATGTCTGTAGAAGAATGATCACCATTAATCAAAATCCCTTGAAAAAGGTCTTTTATGTTGCTGCCACTTTTACTGTTGAACATTCTCTCCCATATTTCTGAATTGGAGAGGCTACTAATATCCTCTTTCTCAAACTCTCTTGTACTGGCTTTTGCTTCTGGCTTGGGCTTTTCTTTTAGATATTTATCAAATAATGCTTTAAATTCTTCCGTTCGCTCTTCAACAGGCGTTTTACCTAAACTGTTTCCGGTAAAGGTGAAATACCTGCCGTGCCTGTAAACTTCTAAACCGATGGAGGGATTTTTTCTACCTGTTCCTGGCCCTTTTAATGGTAGCTTCCCCTTTGCAATAATGTGGATACCTTCACCACTTGGAGAATATTCGGTATAGCTTTGAATCGTTTCAATCACGTCTTCTGCTAGCTCTGTAAGAGCTCCCTCACTTACACAGTGATCAATATCAACGCCCACAAAAGGATCATCTTTTGAAAACATAAAGCCTATACCGTCATATCCACCTTGCTCATAAAACTTGATGATTGTAGGAAAGGTTGACCAGGTACGCTTATTATTTGATTGAGCCAGCTCCCCATTAATTTGATATGGAACTTTCGTTGGCTTACCATCACGCTTTTCTGAACGCCATAGAATCCAATGAGGAGTGTTTTTTAATTCATTCGGTATATTGTGGAAGTTATGATTCATTTGATTACTCCTCCTTTTGAAAAGGGAGCTTATGACCCCCTTCTAATCATTGAATCTATTTTTATATTTTTAGAATGGTACTTCTTCATCTGAAACTGTAATTGGACCAGATGCTTTAACTTTTGATTCTTTAAATCCATTTACTTGTGCATATTTTTTACCATTATGTTCACGTTCCCCAACTACTAAGCGAAGAGGTTTATTTAAAAGCTCATCAGCCCATTCTTTATAGCTTTTGAATGACTTACCACTTGGAAAACCAGCTGCTTTTGATGCTGCATGAAATCTCCACATTGCTTTTTCTGTTACTGTGAAGTTGTCATAAAGAATTTTTTGACCTTGGCATGGTTGATCTACATCACTACGAATTTCATAATCTACTACAACCTGATTGTTACCTGATTGAGCTGTTTTCAATTCATAATTAACCACTGTTACTTCATATTCTCCTGGCTTGATTGGTTCAAATCCTTTAGCTTGTTCGTGATCTACTGTAAACATTTAAAATTCCCCCTAGTTTTTTTGAATTAATTCATTTTGCAGACAACCTTTTCGGTCATCAAGCTGATTTTTTGCGTAAGTACTGTTACTGGCACTTAAAACAAATCCTCGTTCACCATCAGTATTAACAAGAATTCTGCCAACTACGTCACATAATCCAAGTACGTTATTCAGAATTTTTTTGTTAATTTGTGGATAACTTCGGTTATATTGCTGACCACTGCTATCCGTGTATAAATCATCTGTTTCCCAAGCAGTCCAGATAAGATTTGCTCCTAGATTCTTCAAATATCGTAAGCTATTAACGACTCTAAACTGCATATATTGATAGTCACCTTGTGACGGCACACCTTTGTTTTTACCTTTACTACCAAGATCTGAAAGTAAGCAACGTTCTAATTCACTGATGTTATCCACAACAACATTGTCGTATTTATTTTTATAGTGCTTGTCCAAATCAAGGATAATTTTTTCCCACTCTTCCCAAGTATTCGTGTTGCTTACATAAGCAATATCAATATCAGGTTGTCCTTTTAATACCTTTGTTGTTCTGTCCACATCAAGGACAAGGGTTTTGCCTGGAAAGAACTTAATAGACGATGTTTTCCCCATTCCAGGAGGTCCATAAATTAGGTACGTTGCTTGATTATTTTGTATTTCTGTAGCACTTGTTATCTGCATAATTACACCTCCACTTTGAAGCTCAAGCTTGCAGGTTCGATTTCTACGCCTTCCACAATGGTCCCATTTTCATCGATAACCACTGGCTGGCCATCCACTTCATGAACGTGAAGCACCCTCTTCAGGTCGCCCCATTTGACTTCTTCCTTGATAAATTCAGTCATGCCAGTTTCTTTCACATGCTGCAGGAGCTTGTCCTTATCAACAGCTTTAGGTTGCTCTTTTGTAGCACGACTTTTTGATTTACCGTAAGGTGTAGAAATGGTTTTAGCTTTTGGATTTTCTTCTAATTGCTTAGCATGATAAGCCGATACAAGACTTTCAAAGTAATTCTTATCACTGTGGAGAGCAATCAACTCTCGGTTTTCCCAATCGTTAATTCTTGCACGTTCCGCATCAGCCAGTTGTTTTACATCTTTTTCTTTCGCTGATAACGCAGAAAGCTTACGGAAAACCCAGTTTAAACTTTCTATATCAGTAACCTGAAAAGATTCTTTTTCAGATTCTTCAGTGTTTTCAACCTCTAAAATTTCCATTTGTTGAAGTTGGTTCATGTAAAGAACATCCCTTCTATATTGAATTTTCTTCCTAAGTATGGTAAAAATAAATTGTCATTGATACGAGTCCACTTTGCAGAGTGGGCTTTTTATTGTTCACCTGCTATTTTTCTAATTGAATCTCTACGAACGTATTTAGCTATACAAATCGAATCATCATGAAGATGAACAGTACCCCAGTCAAGCATCCCTTGACCTTCCACAATGTTGTGATTGCATCCATCACATACAGATATAACTTCCAGCTCTTTCTCCTGCGGATCTGTAATACCATATCCATTTTTTAAAACCATCGGATTTTCAACTTCAGTCACTTTACCACCTCCTTTAAGATAAAGGTTCCAATAACGTTCATGCTGCTTTCTTGCGAATTCAGCGATTTTTGCACGACCACCAAGCACCATATTCATTTCAACTTTTATAAAGAAATTAGAAAGTTCTAATGCGCCCATGTTATTCATATCAACTAACTCTCCTCTCACAGTTCATCAAAGTATTTATTTAAAAACTCTTTCATATCTTTAGCTTTAAATAACCATCTACCGTTCTTTTGCTTAGAGAAATTTCTGACTCTTGGATCGTATATTACATATTCCATCAGCCAGTCATATGAACGACTTGTTTCATATTGAAGTCTTTTCATATCCCACCAAGTACCAATTCCCATATCAATTAACCGTTCATTCACTTGGCGTTCAACTTCTTTTTCCAAATAGCTGTTGTCGATAATAACTTGAACAGTTGGTTGCATCTATACCTTCTCCTTTTATCCAACTTGTTGGTTTTCACGTTCAATAATGGGTAAGATACCTTTTCGATTTTTTAATAATTCATAAATGAACAATCGCCCTTTTTGAGTCCAATAAGTATGCATCTTACTTTTTTCTGAATCAATTGTATGTGTCTTACTTTGGGTATAACCTTTATCAGCGTATCGTTGATATAAAAGCCAGCAATCTCCTTGTCTAAATTGGACACCTAATTCATGGAGAAGTTTATTAAAAGTTCTTGCACTCATTCCGTAATCTTTTGCAATTTTGCTTATGGATAATAATGATTTGTTTTGCAATACTAAATCATAATAAGTTGCTTTCGGCTGTAACTCATTGATAGTTTGTTCTTTCTGAGCATTTTGAAGTTTCAATTGTTGCTTTTCTTTTTGTTCAACAATCCATTTTTCAGCACGCTTAATCGGATCCTCAATTTTATAAGATGGCTGATTAAGATTGATTAACTCTCTTTCCATTTCTTCGAACTTTGTTACATATGTAGCTGTGAAAATAATTCCTTTTTCACCAGTTAATTTATTAGCTACCATGTCACACCCTTTCTTTGTTAACAAAAAGCAAGGTTGTTCATTGTTCCGACTATCCAAATATGTGCTATTAAGAAAGAATTGTTCACTCCCGAAATCTTGGGAGCATAACACAGTTTGATATTTTCGAATATCTGCTAATAAATGATCATGACGTTTTCCAATCATGCTAGCTACTTCTCTGCTATCTGTTAAAAGTTGCCCGTTTATATTTAAGATTTTTAATTCCATTTTTAGTACCTCCCACTTGTCATTTTGATAATTTAATTATCAAACAATGTAAAAAAAGAGATAAATTTATTGACGATAATATTTTTATCCAATATAATAAACAATAGATAATTTAATTATCACTTTAGACAAACTTAATAGACGAATTTTCAAAGTAATCCGGAAACAGTTTTTCTACAGGTTCATTAAAGTAAGCTGATAGTTGAAACATCAAATCTCTGCCAGGAGTAAATGTACCATTTTCTATCATTCGTAAGTAAACTGTAGAAATGTTATTATCTTCAGCAACCTTTTTTTGAGTGCCTTTAGCCTTACGACACTCTGAAAAGAGAGCTCGTTTAGTTGCCATTTATTGAACACCTCCTTACTGTACTTCCGATTATATTTGATAATTTAATTATCGTCAAGAGAATTTGATAAAAATTTTATCAATGATTTGGAGGAGACTTTATGAAAATAGGTAAAACTCTTGTCGCTCTAAGAAAAAAGCGAGGAATCACACAAGATCAAATAGCCGATATCTTAGGCATAAAAAGAGCAAGATATAATTCATGGGAGAACGATATTGCAAAACCAGGTCTAGAAATGTTGGACAAAATTGCTGATTTTTACGGCGTTCAGACTGATTTTATTCTTGGTCGTAATATTAGTGATAGCGACAATCAATTATCAGACATTGAAGAAGATGTTCGCGCTTTAGCAAGAGATATACAGGATCTCAATTCAGGTGATAAAGATTTACTTAAAGATTTAATCAATACAATGCGCCAACGTGGAAAAAAGGCGTTAGATGAGTAATGAAAGTTCCGATAAGAGCAAGATATGACAAGGTAATGATTAACGTTAATAAGTTTTTTATTAACGAAAAGATATTTGATTTTCCAGTAGATCCTTTTTCCGTTATCAAAAACAACAAATGGGGTTTAATTACATATTCGGAACTTGCAGAAATCCACCAAATTGATATTTCTGATATTATACGGGCTTATCAAAGTGAAGATGGATATACCATTTATGATGGTACAAATTACACTATCGCCTACAATGATACTATTTCTAGTTCAGGGAGAATTCGCTTTACTCTAATGCATGAGATTGGACATATCTATATGAACCATCTTGTAGATTTTGAAGCTACTATATTAAAGCGAAGTACATTAACTGAATCTAAATATAGAATATTGGAAAATGAAGTAAACTCTTTTGCAAGAAACGTTCTTGCCCCAGCTATTATTGTTCGAAACTTACAATTAAATAAACACAATGATTTAGTTCGTTATTTTAGGATTTCTTCATCTGCTGCAAGCTTCAGATTAAGAGCATTAAAACTAGATTTTCAATATTTATTTACACCATTTATAAAATTACAATTAAATCAATTTAAAGATTTTATTTACAATAAAACCAACTCCAAGCAATGTCTTAATTGTAATCATTCTTTTGTTCATGAAATTGCTAACTTTTGCCCTATTTGTGGCCAAGACCAGTTAATTAAAGGAGAAGGAGATAACAAGATGATATATTCAGGATGCGAAGTTGATGAATACGGTCGTGCAAAGATTTGCCCAAGGTGCGAGAACGAACAACTAGAAAATGGGGATTACTGTAAAATTTGCGGTGTATATACCATAAACAAATGTGGTAGTTATGAGTGGTATAACAATGAAATTTCATGGGAATGTGGAACTATCCTAGATGGCAATGCACGTTTTTGTACTACATGTGGACACAAAAGCACTTTTTTTGAGAGTGGTTTGTTAGACTCTTGGGATGTAGAAAAAGGAGAACGTGAAGAGGAAGAAAATCATAGACTGATGGCTAATGATGGTGTACCTTTTTAATGTTTATACTATATTAAATTACCAGAAAGAAATAAATAAAAGAGTTTTATACGTACCAAAACGAATTTCTATTCCAACCAGAGGTGACACAATTGAAGTTTAAAGACGTAACAGCAGAAAGATCGACAGTGTTATTTGTGTTAAAACATCAAAATAGCGAAAATAAAATTGTGAAAATCTTTAGTAATGCCTCTACAAAAATTATTTATAAAAGCAATGGCATAGATGAACATGTTAGCCTTTCTAATATTAAAAGGGGTGTTAAGAAACGTGAAATAGATTACGCTATAAAAAAAATTTTGAAGACTCATCCTGAATCAACCCAAATCACCTTAAAACCTAACGGAATTGTTTATATTTCAAAAAATATTTAAATGAATTCTGTAACCTTTAAAGGAGGGGAAAAAACATTAGAAAAATAATCATAAAAAGAGGTGATTAAATGGCTAGTTTCAGAAAGAGGAGCAATAAATGGGAATACCGTATTAAATACACTGATCCGGCAACCAAAAAGAAGAAGGAAAAAACAAAAGGCGGCTTCAAAACAAAAAAGGAAGCTCAACTTGCTGCTGCAGATTTTGAAAGCAAATTGTTTTTTGGTGGTCATACTCTTATAACCGGTCAAAAGATCTTGATAAAAGATTGGCTTTCAGAATGGCTTAATGTATACGGTAATAAATGCAGCTCTCGAACTTTGGAGAATAGAGAGACTCATATAAATAAACACTTAGTTCCTAACCTAGGATATTACAAATTAAGCGAACTATCACGACTGGACTATCAGAAGTTTATCAATGAATTAGCTAAAAAATATTCAAAAGAATCTGTGAGAAACATTCATACCACATTCAATTCAGCAATTAATAAAGCTGTTGAGCTAGAAATGATTACGCACAACAAGTATCGAAATATTTCTATTCAAAAAGCAAATGATATTGCTCATACAAAGACAAATTATTTAACAAAAGAACAAGTTAAGGTCTTTATGGATGAGGCAAAAAAAGCTAAAATCCATCATTACATTGTTGCAAGTCTTTTATTACGTACTGGGATGCGCAAAGGTGAAATGATTGCTTTAACATGGGATGATATTGATTTCGAGCTTAAAATAATTAGCATTACTAAAACACGGGATGATTTTGGAGAGAGACCACCTAAAACAAAAAAAAGCATTCGTACTATTAGTATCGATGATACATTGATTGCTGATTTAAAGAGGTATCGTACTTGGCAGAAAGAATATAGGCTAAAGAATGGACCTGATTATAAAGAAAAAAAATACCTGTTAATAGGCTTATATGGCGAGGAACTTACGAGTAGTACAGTAAATAAAATTATAACTTCAATAGCTAAAAAAAGTAATCTACACCATATCTCTCCTCACGGGCTCCGCCATACACATGCAATCATGTTACTGGAAAGTGGTGCAGATATAAAATTTGTCAGTGACAGGTTAGGACATACCACAGTGAAAATGACTGCTGATGTCTATATTCATATTACAAAAAAATATGAACAAGAAAACATTCTAAAATTAGAAAGTTACTTAAATAATTAAATTAAGTGGGCAAAAGGTGGGCAATTCACCCACCAATAGCTTACAAAATCTTTAATATCAAAGATTTTTTTCTTGCTTCCACCACTCATCAAATATTATAATGGCTTTAGAACTAAGAGGATAAATATAACAAAAACCTATAACATCAAGCTTTTAAATAAAAAGAGAAAAAACATAATCCGTTAACCTCAGATTATTTTTGAAGTTTAGGTGGGCAATTGGGTGGGCAATGAGGACAATCTTTCTCAAATATCTTCTTAATAAAAAAAAGAAAAAACAAAAAAGCACAGCGTGTATAAGTAAGTGCGCGAACACTCTTATACCGTCCGCCTAGCTAAGATAGGCAAACACTTGCTGTACCCTCATTTGTATTTTAATACATTATGGGTTCTCTTTGCAACGGTTTGCTATCACTGGTGAATCGTTGCTCTTTTTGTTGCTAAAGGAGAAAGGGACCCATGAGCAAGTATCACTTTTCACATTTAGAAAAACATTCAACATTCGACAGCGTAGAGGAACTAAATCACCACGTAAACGGATTTCGAGACAAAACAACAGAGACTGAATTTAAAGTATTATGGTTTATTAGTAAATACGCTGTAAAATTTATTGGTGCAGCTCAATTGAAATTGGCTACAATTGCAGAAGGTATTAACATGTCTATTAAAACTGTTCAACGATCAATTGATTCGCTAGTGGAGTTAGAAGCGCTAAAGAAAGTAAAAACCACTAAACCTATTAAAGGTGGACAAGGCGCTAATATCTATCAATTTCTACCCTCTTATGATCTTGATGTCCAAGCGCAAATGTCCAAGCGTGAAAAAGCTGAAAAGCCTTGTGACGACAGCGTTAGAGAGACAGATTCTGAAAAACAAACAGCTTTTCCTTTAAGCTCTAAATCATTAAAAGAATTTAATACGTATACGGCTCCTGAAACAGATGTTGAGACTTATTACAGTAAGCCGTATCGTTCAGTAATAGAAACAGTTTATCAATTTGTTAAAGATAAAAAAATCGCAAGTAAAATGTACGGCATTTATTTAGCTCAAATCAAACATTTACAAGACTGCTATAGTCAAAAAACATTATTAGATACTGCTCTTTGTGCTATCCGTACTAGCTTTATTGCAACAAAAGGAAAAACTATTAAATCTATAACTGGTTACTTTAATGGCGTTCTAAACAATAAATTAGATGAATTGTATCAAATAACTCTAGAAGAAATGTGGGATGAAAATGTACAGAATTACTAAAGAAGATCTATATTTTTTAGAGGGCTTTTGATACACCTACAGACCTTTGAGGTGTAATGTACTTGAATATACCGTCCACATCTCTTGTTTGAACAACATAAAGTGATTCAAAGTCCACTTTATAATATTTATCTGTAAGAATCCAAATGGCAGGAAATTTCTTAGAATGACGCTTCCATTCATCCGAGTCTTTATAGTCCATGTATAGTTTCTTTTTGTTCTCCATTTGTTTTTTAGAGTAGATGGACCTTTGCACTTCCACACAGAAGGCATATCCTTTCCATTTCGTGAAAACATCTGGCTCAATGCCTCCTTTAGCTAAAGGCTTGAATTCTACTTCAAATAGCGTGGGAGTTTCATAGGCACATAAAGTTATATAAAAGTCTGCTATAGCACGGAAATGAGGTATTTTAGTGGAGTCTTTTTTGATGGATCGAGGACTTGGAAAGTAGTTATAAGGACGGGTAGTTTTATCAACTTCGATTAGATTATTATCTACCAGACGTTTTAATACTCTGTTTGCTACTACATAAGGTGTTTTATTTTGAAGGAAATGAAGCTTTATGAGTTGATCTCTGTTTAGGACACGGAACTTTTTTAAACTTTCTGTAATAGCTTTATCTCGGTTATTCATCATCTTCACTCCCTGGTAAAGTTAAATCTGTCACTTCAACATCAAACTCATTTTTATGTGGATCTTCGATAGGTACATGCTTAATAGGTTCCAGTAATTCTTTTGCATGTTCCAGAGATAAATATGGTGCTTGCAGCTGCTTAATAACTTCATGACGCATGTAGAATTTACCCTTTTCAGCTTTATTAATTTTAGAAGCATCCACATTATTACCACTGCCTAATGTGATGTTAGAGTTGATTAGATCGGCATGACGGAATGCATAACGAACAGTCAAATTAGATTTCAATTGTCCATCAAGTATTTTGGCATCGGGACGCTGCATGGATAAGATTAAAAAGATTCCTAGAGCACGACCTTGAGTACTAATGTCCTCTATTTTATCCATTGTCGCTGTTTCTTTTCGTAATAAAGCTACTTCATCGATGCAAAGCAAGATGTACTTTTTCTTTTCAGCATCTTTTAATTTATTGTATTCGTCAATATGTTCGAGCCCATGTTCATCTAACAAATCACCACGCACTTCTAATTCTTTGTGGATGGCCAATACAGCCTTTTTTAATTTCTTTTTATCTGTAATAACTTGTTGTACCCCTTCACAGTTGCGGAAAAGGTGAAATTCAGTACGTTTCATGTCAGCTAGGTAAAAGTCAATCATGTGTCTTTTATGGATAAGCAATGTAGTTAAAATCACACGTAGCATAACTGATTTACCACTTCCTGTTTCCCCTGCAATAAGTAAATGTGGATCAGTAACCATGTTATAGCTGATCAATTTATTGAAATGATCATAACCGGCTATAATAGGCAGCCCACCTTTTAAACAAGCTTCGATTTCCTCTTCATTATAAATTTTAACGGATTCATCCTGCTTAGTGAAAATCTTCAAACTGTACTTTAACCCATCCCCTGTTAAATCATAGGATTGACCAAATGTTTGATTAAATATATATTCTTTGTCTAACATATCTTTTGGATTAAGCCCTTGTGGTAAATAAAAGACATACTCCAAATAATCATCTTTTTTATGTGTGGCTGCAATAGCTGGGTAGCGTTTAACTGTCGTGTCCCCTTTTTTGAAGGTTAAAACGATATCAGCTACAACAAAGGCATTTCTCAAACGAGCTTTGTAAATATATTTCTTATATAATTTTGTAATCATCACATCATCCCCCATAAGAACTTTTGTACAAGCTGCCATAGTACCCAAAAGAACGAGCCTGCCGTTACTAAGCTAAGAATTAGACGAGTTAGATCATGCACCATTTCTGACTCAATATGCTTTCCTACATTCAATAACTTTTTCTCTACTACTGTAGCTAAAATGATTGTACTTCCAACTGCTCCAACAATTAATAAACCACTCATTTAATCACCTCTTATATAGTCTGAAAAGTTTATTATCTGAAAATTCCACACGCCGCAGAGATGGGTTGAGAAGGGTGAGAAGAAATCTCTTATTAAGAAAATGAAAAAACGCTCAATAAATAGGGTTAAATAGTCGATTAATATATTAGGCGAAATATATTCGATAATATATTTGCTAATATATCTGCTACACCCTCACTGCTTATATCCCTAATATATTAGTGAGACTTGTACATAAAAACTTGTACTCCAAAAATTTCTCAGATAAATTTGAGAAACTTCTCAATAATTTATGAGAAATATATTGCAGGATATTTCTAAACAATTGGAGAAAAGCATATATTGGTGATGCCTATATGAAATGGATAAATAATATCGATGCTTATATTATTAAGAGTGGACGATCAAGAAAGTTTATCGCTAAACAATTAGGTATTTCAGAAAATCAATTTTTAGCTTGGAGAAAAGGAGAATACTTACCACCAGTTGACAAAGCTATATTGTTAGGCGAGTTGCTAGATTGTACTGTTTATGACTTATTTGAGAAAGTAGAAGAAACATACCATTCCTAAATATGAGCATGTGAGGAAATTGACCTTGCATGTTTTCTTTTTGTCTCTATAATTAAATTTGTAAATATAGGAAATTTCGACCAAAGGGGATATTACTATGAAAAAAGTTGTAGGCATTACGTTATTATCGTGTGGTTTACTATTAGCAGGATGCGGAAGTGAAACATCGAAAGAAACATCGACTAATCAAGCGCAAGAAGACGTAAAAAATGAAGCAGTGAAAAAGAAAGAAGAATCTACTGGTACAACTGAACAAGAGGAAATCGCAATGAATGAAGATGCAGAAGGCGCAGCAAATCAACCAACAAAAGAAGAAAAAAAAGAAGGTTGGCACTTTAAAGAGGGTTTTGGACTTGTGGAAGAATATGGATTTGGTTATAACGATGAAGCTGGCATCGATGGTACAGACGACCCAACTAAGCCAATTCAATTCGGTCCAGTTAACTTATACATTGACAACATGACTGTTACAGACATCAAGCCAAATGAAGATATTAAATCAATGTTTAATGATCAAGATGAGGCTCGTGGTGTAGTAGTAACCATGCGTGTAGAAAATACATCCGATCAAGATATCACGTTTGATCCAAACCAATCTATTTTAGTTACAGATTCAGGTGAACAAATTGAATCGGAAATGATGATGATGGGTGATGCCGGTGGAGACTTTATGGGGAAAGTAAAGAAAGAAGGTCAAACTTGGTGGTTAATCAAGGATAACACAAAAGATATTAAAAATATCAAAATGATTATTTCTCCACCTTATTATACAGATAGCATGAATGATATTGGCACAGAAAAGCGTTTAGATTTTGAAATCTTAGATCCTAAAGCAGCAAAAGAACGCGATAAACAATAAAAGACAGGCCCACTGTTCATTTGAGTAGTGGGCTTTTTTGTTAGATATTCTTCTTCATTCCACAATTCGTACACTCGCGTAGAAACTTGCCGCCACCTACACTACTTTTGAATTTGACACTACCGCAATAATCACATCGTCCAGCGATTTTGTCCGGTAAATCTTTGTATTCATAAATCTTGTTTAAATCAATATTGGCGTATTTGTCCTCTAATTTTTCCATTATGGATACCTCGCATTCTTATCTATAATACCATTATAGACAAATAAAAAAGCCCCTACTCCTAAGAGCAGAGGCTTTAATCAATAACCTTTAGATTTCAAAACAGCTTGTAATTTACTCTTAGTATTTGGTCCATAAATTCCGTCAACCGCATAAGGAAGATAGACTTTTTGGAAACGTGTTACCGCATCTTTTGTTTTAACTCCATAGATTCCATCTGCTGCACCACACTTAAAATACACAGCATTTAAAGCTTCCTGAAGCTGTTTGATTGCTCCCTTATCCGTTGAACCTACCTTAAGCACTCCTGAAGGAAGAGGATATTTATATTCTGACTGATCTTTTTTAGGCGTTTCTGGGGTTGGTGTATAAGTATTCTTTGCGGTACCGAATTTAATTGTTTGACCAATTTTTAATTGAGACGGTTTCACATCTGGATTAGCAGCAATTAGATCCTCAACAGTAATACCTTCTTTTCCATCTTTTAAAGCAATAGACCAGAATGTATCTCCTTCTTGAACTGTGTATAGACCAGGTACTGGCGCTGGCTCTTGACCTTTCACAGGAAGGTTTATAACTGCTGTATCTTTAAACACTTTTTTATAATCATATACACAGCAAGCTTTCCAACTGTATCCTGGCATTTCATTGTGAGCTTTATCATATTTTCCAATTCCATCAGCAATCAAAGCTCTGTGTAGGTCAATAACAGATTGGACAGTGGCAGCATCTAATTTGTCAGTACGATAGTCGCCAATAACACAGATACCTAAACCAATTGTATTGCTGTTACCTACATGATAACTTCGCTTAGCAATGTCTACGCAATAATAAATAGCTGCTTTTCCGTCAATCACATGCTTTGGATCAATAATTAAAGCGTAAGCAATTTCTGGCCAGCCATTGGTGCGAACATGAAAGTCTGCAAAAGATTCAATTCTAGATCCACCAGCTGAAAGCTTAGTCAATGAGTGATGCCATACACGGGTAGTGATAGAATTCACACCATTTTTTCGTTTTGCGTATTCACCCTTATGAACTAATTTACCTCGTTTATCAACTAACTGTGGTAACTTTTCAAATACATACATATTCATCTTCCTTTCATATTTTTCATATAAAAAAAGCCACTGTATATACAGCGACTTATTTATCCATCTTTTCACGAATATCTTGAATCTCGTCTTGCATACCACTAACACTTTGTTCAATCTGTTTTAGAGTATCAGTTGTACGCTCGACATGACTCATGAGCCTATCTTCACGTTCTTTTGATTCTTTAATTGTTTTAAAGAAAAGCCAAATAAACAACGCCGCATAAGGACCTTGTTGAGCTATTGTATTTAGTACTGGATCCATTTTTCTTCGCCCACCCTTTTATAAAATAAAAAGAGGACTGGTATCAGCCCTCTGAAATAGCACTTAAACTTTCTTTAAATTAATATACTCAATATTATAGAAAAGGAGGGTAGTAATTCCCTGGAATTCTGTATGGTGTAGGACCAAGAGATTGAAAAGACATGTTACGTTGAACCTTTTTCCAAATAGCCCCTCTCATTTTATCGTATTTTTCACCTATTTCATCCAGGGCAATAGCAATTGCTATATTTAATACTGTACCTCCAATTGTAGGATAGCTTTGTTGCCCATGTAAGGAATGATTTCTCCATCGATATATTACATAAAAAGGATCAATGGAGTCATCTATCTCACTTATATGCGAGCGTATGCTATCTAACCTATCCCTTAAGTTTTGACTAGCGTTATTATACAATAAGGTTAATAAATCCCCTAAGCTGCTTACGCTTTTTTTTCCTTTCCCGTGAGTAACGTATTGAATAACTTGTCCCTCTTTGTTTATTTGAAAATCATTTAAAACTTTACCCGAATAGTCAACATAATATTGGCAAGTTTTTTTTAATATAGCCTCTAACAAAGGGAAGGACAAATGGGCTAATATCAGATTTCCTTTTAGTACCAGTTCACGCCCGTTAATATCTATGATCCCATCATCCCCTTTTGAATTACCTATCCTTGCTAAGGAAGCACTAATACAAGTGGAGAAAAGTTCTCTAATATCCGCCTCATTATCATCGAAATACTCTGTCCCTCTATATAGCATAACTTGAGCTACCCAAGCCCAAAAATAATAATGATCTTCCACTATAAACGTATTCATACCTTTTAACAACAATACACTAGTAAGACCTACACAAGCATCTTGTAAATCTTTAGAATCTAAATCGTGAAAATATATATCATTAGCTAATAGTCTAAACTGTTCGGAATCTCCATTAATTTGTGTGCTTCCATCACTCTTATAAGCAGCTTTCTTCCAAGCCTCACATAGTTGTAATATATCTGTTGATTTTTGTGTCATAGAACCATCCCTTTATATTTTGATAACTATAATAGTTCTATAAAAACTCCTTTTAACCTTCTTTATACCTATGAATAATACGAGCACTTAGACCTTCTACTTTTAGCAATAAAAAAGAGGACCAAATTCACTCCTTCCCATTTTATACCCATATTGTTATTTACTTTTCATTATTTTGAAGTAGATTTTGATAAAGAGCTTTATAAGCTGGTTTAGGCCTATATTTATCATCAAAAATCAATGGTTTATTTTCTTTCCCCATACCAGTGTATTTATCCGTAAATCCCCACATTACAAATGCATTACAGTTTCTATTTGCTAAACAAACATCTAAGGTATCTGAATACATTTCTGATTGCTTTTCTAGTTTGCTACTAGTTGACTCAACACTATTGCTAACTGGTATTTTGACATCCATTTCCGTAATTTCCACCTGTATTCCTATATTAGATAAACGCTTTATATTTTGGTCAATTGCTTCGTAGTCTTTAACTTCGTTAGTGGTAACATGCGATTGAAAACCTATCCCGTCAATAGGAACGCCACGTGTTTTTAACGACTTAACAGTTTCATATATAGCATTTGTTTTGGGACTTAATCCAGCATTATTGTAGTCATTATAGAATAAGAGAGCATTCGGATCAGCTTCATGTGCCCATCGAAAAGCAAGCTCTATATACTCTGGACCAATTACTCTTAACCAAACATTATCACGTAATTTTCCGCCATCAGTAAATGCCTCATTCACAACATCCCAAGCATATATCTTCCCTTTATAATGTCCTACCACTGTTTGGATATGATTTTTAAGAATCTTTTTAAGTTCTTCCTTTGAATAATAATTATCAATTATCCAATCAGGAAGACTTTGCCCCCAAACTAATGTATGTCCCCTTACCTTTTGGTTATTTTCCCTTGCAAACTCTACCATAAAATCTGCGAGCAAGAAATCATATTTGTTTCTTTGTGGATGTACATTCGTAAATTTTAGTTCATTCTCTATAGTTATTAAATTGAATTCTTCTTTCACAGTACTTTTATACTGCTTGTCCTTTAGGAATGCAGGAGCGTTTATTGCTGTTCCAATAAAAAAATTGTCTTTTTCTGCCAACTTCCGAAGTGATTGCTTATTCTTCACAATATCTTTTTCCTTTTCTTCACTCATTAATATCTTACTGACAGCAAAGACAGACAATAAAAATATTATGAGAACTAAAATCACTTTTCTATGCCGAAAGATTTTTCTTTTACCCTCCAATTATCTATCTCCTCTGTTTTTAACTGCTTTCAAAAACCTCAACACTATATGAAATAAAAGAGGAGTGATATCAGCCCTCTTACGTTGTTTATCTTTATTTCATTCTATAATCTCAATATTTTCATTAGGAACATTCAACTTTTCAGAAATCCAATCTTTCAAGTGCTCCTCAGAACGAAATTCTCCATTTCCCACTAAATCTGATATTCTAGGAAAATTGTTAGGTAATTCATCTATCATTTCATCGTTAGAGTCGTAAACATTAATGGAACTTATTTTAACCAAACCAGCCATATAGTCTGGCATATTGTCCTCTAAAAGTACTTCTATTCTATTCATCATCATTCCACCACCTATTTTTTTACATTAATTCACCCCCCTATTGTACTTCTATATTAGTATTAATTCCATTTTTTACACAACAAACAATATACTTTATTTATTAGCTTAAAATTAAATTTAAGTAAAAACATGCTATAATCAGTTAAAAAAGCCCATTTATATAGGAGTTGTTATGCATGTCTTTATCATCATTCATTATTGAAAACGAAAAAACGTTTCAGGGTGCTTGTAATATCAAGTATCTCTTTATGCCTGCTGCTACAAAATCAAACCATCTCATTATTTCTTTTTCAGGCTTCAACGGTGAAGAAGCAAATGGAAAACCACCCCATTATAATTACGTAAAGCACCTAAGACCATTTGATTGTCACCGACTTTTTATTATTGACGATTATCAAAACGGAACGCCTTGTTACTACCTTGGTAATCATCAAAAGTTAGATTACGAGGTTTCAGTTGCATCATTGATTTTTTCATTTATTAATAAATATAAAATCAAAAAATCAAATGTTATTACATGTGGATCAAGCAAAGGTGGAACTGCTGCATTTTACTTTGGAATTAAATACAACCTTGGTCACATTATTGCAGGTGGATTCCAGTTTGCTGTTGGTGATTACCTATATGATATAAGCAGATATACACGTAGTGTTGTACTACCTTCTATAACAAGTGGTAATACCGTAGCTCATAAAGAATACTTAAATAACATCTATTATGATTTGATTAAACACACTCGCTTTAATACTAAATTAAACCTACATATCGGCAGCGGTGACCATCATTATGATACTCATTTAAAACCTTTCACCAATATTTTAGATGAACGAAACATTCCTTATAATTTAGACGTACAGGACTACTCGGATCACTCGAAGATAGGTGAGTATTTTGCTAATTTCTTGATTGAGCAAGTAGCAAGAATTACCGACAACATAATTATCAAGGATGTAGTGATCTCAGAAAAAGAAGATAATGGCTTACTAGTATCTTGTAATGTACCTGCCTATTTTACAAACAATAAACATGTTCAATACGCATATTATCTATTTAAGGACGACATGAAAGAACCTTTAGAAAAAGTGAAGTATTCTCGAAACCGAAATATTGAATTTAAAGTAGCAACTCCCGGAAACTATAACGCCAGGGTCTTTGTTAAAAAAGGCGAAAGCAAGACTTCAAAACGAACTTTAACTATTAGTCTATAAGAACGGGCAGGTTTATCCTGCCCAACCAATTTCACAAACATCTATTTTTATAGAATCTGCTGTATTCTCCACCAAAGCCTCTAACGAAAGATCTGTGTTGGTATCCATACTATCAGTTCCGTCTACTCTTCCTTTACGAACTGTGCCCAAATGGCTGTAGCCAGTTCCTACAAGCAACTGCTTTTCAGTGTCTGTAAAGTAAATATATCCTTCGACCTCAAACGAACCTGTTTCACTCGCATTAAAAGTGAAGTTCATAACAGAGATACCTAGGCGAACTGATACCCTTTTGTAGCCTACAGTACCCGTTAAAGAACCATATATACGAAAGAATAACTTTTTACCTGTCGCTATGCTTGTAGGCTTATATCTCCACAATGGAGCAATAAGAGTAAGGGTTTTAAATTTAGTAGCACTAGTAGTTTGAATAGTTTGGTTTAATACATTCACACCAAAGGAACGTTCGATTAGTGTATAAGCCATTTCTACGCCATTAATAATACTAGAGCTTGTAATTTCTCCCCCTGATTGACCTATTAATTTGTTTTCACTTTCATCTGCCCCGATACTATGAACAACATTCGAACTGTGGAAAACATGGCCATTTGCATCATAGCGAATATCTCTCTTGTTACGTTTGAATAGCGTTCCATCACCATTAATACGAGCATTTACCCTTGCTACTAGTCCATCTTCGCAATCCTGAATAGTTACCCAGTCCACATGCCCTGTACTACTTTCCTGTGCCCAAATTGCTTGACGAGAATTTTTAAATATAGCAGTTTGAGAGCGATCTCCTATATTCTGAATACCGATTGTGTGACGGTTTAATTGCAGTGAACGGATACAAGCACCAATCCCCGTTCCATCTGCATTTTTTCCACAGTTATCAAAAATGCCATTCGGTACAACAACTTCAGTCTGTCCAACACCTGATATACCATAAAAACAATTAGTAGCGTGTACATTGTCTGTATATACCTTGGCTCCTGAAGAAACATCAATACCTGCACTTGAAGTAGTACCATTGAAATCTAATAGCAGAATATTAGATACTTCAATTTGTGTTTTCTTATTAGCAGAGATTGCTTTAGTACTTGCTGCTGCTCCCTCTCTAATAATAGTAGTTGGTACATTTGGGTGTCCTCCGACATCCGCTCCACTAATTTTTATTGGTTTTGCTGATAATATTCCGTCTGGAAATGCTGTACGCTTAAGATGAGTACCTGAACTCAAGACAAATTCCCATTTCCCGAATAAAATAGGTTGTGCATAAATAGGCAAAACATTTACAGCTACTTGTAAATCACGGAATGCCTGAGAGGAGGACAAACCATCCAAAGAATTAGAGCTATTTGATGTACTCACATACAGTTTATTTGTTTGGCCATCTTGAGGTGTAATATAAAACAAATCATTACCCCTTTTTATAATACCGGGCCCAAACTTCTTAACTTTATGAAAGTTAGGGATATTATCATTAGATACAAATACTCCGTCCGGAAAATACAAAGCTTTATTATTTTGATAAGCATAATCTACTGCATTAGCAAGAGCTGTCTGATCAATAGTAGAACCATCTCCCTTAGCGTTAAAAGGTGATTGGATTATACTAACAAAATTCCTTTCTAAAACTTGTATTTTATTACCCTTATTGTCTAGATGATTTTTTAAAGTAGTAAAGACAGTCCCATTTTCATCTAAACGAGCATCTACAATTTCACTAGGTTGAGGAGTAGTGGAAATGAGGTTATCTACGCGCTGTTTTTGAGATTCTATTCGTTCATCCGCATCAAGCATAAATCCATCAAACTGATCCTGAAACCCTTCTTTCAACTTTTCGAAAGTGATATATCCTACTCCGTATTTTTCAACATCTTCTAATGTTTGTGTAATGCGTATTCGCTGCCAGTTATCAGAAGGGAATTTTTCTGTTACTCCATCTGGGTACGTGACTATAAATTCGATCATCATGTCCCCATAGCCTGTGATATCCTCTGGCTGTAGTGAAAATGTAACCGTATATCCATCTGATATAATAGCTTGTTTTTCAGCTACGACACCTCTTCTACTTGCCATTTTGACTTCAATAGTAGAACCTAACAAATTAACTAATTGACCATTTTCATCACGAAAATTGAATCCTAAAGGAGTCTGATCACCTTGTTTAATAACCGTGCCTCCAAATACTTGTTCTACAGAATTTCCTACTTGGTACATATCAATCACCTCCAAACTTTTATGAACTCATTTGCATTACTTCATCTTGTGAATACTCTACAAACTCGCCTAATTTATATTTTTTTTCAGAAGCATCTAATAAAGGACGCTCAACTTCTGTTACACGTGCCTCCAGATAAAGAGGAGGTACATAATGCAAATCTTTAATACGTAATGTATCAGCAAAATAGGCTTTTTCATGTTCAAGCCCTAGAACTGAATCCAGTGTCACTTGTTCGACTTCATACTCAATAGACCCCATAATTCGTTTATTTAATTCAGCTAGACCAAGAGACGTTAATTTCTGTATCGTCATAGTTTGATCACTAGATTGAGGTTCATAAAGAGCTACTAAATGTTTACCATCATCACGACACCAACGTTGTCTAGCTGCTTCATTTTCAACCGTAACCGTTAATCTTGTTCCATCTTCCTTCTCAGGACCGATACAGACTAGAGATGTAACCAAGTTATCGTAGTTTACCTTGCGACGGATACCTGATAAATCTTTTCCAAAGGTAATTTCTTTTCCATCAAACTTACCGAGACGTGTTACAAGATCTACATAGCGTTTCACAATTTCATTTCCATCGATTTCAATACGAAAAGAAATTTCACAACCAAACGTTTCTTTCACCTGTAAAATAGCATCATAGGCATTCGTATATTCAAATGAGATTTGACGAATACCAGCATAGTCAGTGTCCCCTAATTCCCATTCAGTCCCACTTAAAACCCAGTTTGCTGCAGTTTTAACGGTTTGGCCCGTTAATGTTTGAGGAGAAATAATCTTTTGTTTTTTTAAATCTAAAAAGGATGCTGAACAATACGCGATTACGCTGTCAGCATCCTTATCTAATTCATTTATAATAAACTCACGGTAACCTGTTTTATCATCCGGAATAACTACTCGATTACGTCCTATAATATACTGTGATTTCTCATTGTTCACAGGCCACTCGAAATGAAAAGTTTCTTCTAAATCCATATTTCGCAGATGCACTGCATCTTCTACTTCATTTTCTAAAAAGGCAACAATATTATTTGTTTTATAATCTAATATATGAATCATTTATATCGTTCCCTCCATGTTACTTTTGTAGGTAAGAGTGGACTTGTGGAAAGTGTATTAACTCCTCTATTCAATCCAAAAAACTCTCCACTAAAGGCTTTCAAATCCATTCGTGGTTCACCGTTAATTAGTACGACTTGGTTTTTATGATCAAACGTCACAATATCACCATTCCTCACAATATAAGGAATCTGGTTTTCTGTTAATAAATTGAGTTTCCACACTTTAACGTCATACGCACGCAGAGAAGCGACTTTTCTTGTTCCATATTGAGCCATATAGATACCAACTTGAGCTGGATTCCGTGTGAATTGCTGCTCGGTATCATAATACTCAACAAACGAACGTGCAACATGTTTTCCTGTATCTCTGTTAATAACAGTTACGTACGCAGTCCAACGATTTCTAGTTCGTTCAATACGCAAAAGACCATAGAAGTTCCAGAACGTTGCTTCTTTATCTCCATGAGTACTAATTAAATCTTTAAAACCTTGATCACCGCCACCTGTACGTAAAGTCGCATATATACGTTTTCCAGATGAGTCAACGTCTTTAATCGTTAACATACAAACAGGAAGGTTGCCTTCATCTAATAGATAAAACTCAACCTTTCCAAATTTATCTTCGCCTGTATTTACTAGCTCTACAATGGTTTCAATACGAAAATCAGTTAATGTCTGACCAATGGACTTTTTATAATAAGGACCGTGCCACGTATCATTCATATTTCCGAAATCTCCAGGGATAAAGCGACCGTTATCTACTTTCATATTTCCTGTGGCAAGACCATCTATATGAACGCTACCTTCAGTCTTTGCCCAACCTGTAAGTGAAGAAAGAGGATCATTAAAAATAAGCTCTTCTCTAGAAGCAGCATAATCTTCAATATTTACAACACGGCCAATTCGATTCATTAAATCTCCATTTGAAATATCAATATTGGTATAATCAGCATCAACTTCAATTTCAAAAGTAGGTAAGGCTTCCACACTTCCTTCATTCCGTACTGTAAGAGTACCTGAATTCGATTCTTGCACTTTTGTTTTTCCATATTTATGAGGATCTAGACAGATAAACCTTAATTCACCTGTACCTATACTCACAATTTCTTCTAAATCTAATGAGCCATCTATTACAGCAAAATATGAGCGATCAGGTTCGTCATCAAACACTAACTCCTTTGGCGCATCAGTCACAAGCCAATCAGCTAAATCTTCCTTTATTTTTTGTAAATCGCCCATGTTTTCTCCTGCAATTAAGACTGGTACTTTTAATGAACGAACATCTACTTCTGTGCTTTTTAAATAAGCACCTGGATGATTTGGAGCTTTTAATAAATTTCTTGTGATAGGTGCCCAGGCAGGACGTTCTCTCCCCTTTAAAACAGTCAAATAACTTTTTCGTTGATTATTAAATAAAAATCCCACTTGATATCACCCCCCTTGAAACTTCAATTTATCAGAAGTTTTTCTATCTTGAAATTCTGTGACATGTTTAGATATTGCTTTTCCTACTTTCTTTCCGTCAATTTCAAGACTTAAATTTGTGCTGTTTACTATTAACTGAACAAGATAAGAACTTTGCTCCATCAATAAGGCATTTTGTTCTTTCAGTACCTGAATAATTCCTTGATCAGCTGAATTACTGTAGTTATTAGTAATAGATTGTGAACTTGATGTGGAAGGAACCCTCGGAATTGGATTGAATAAACCCAGTTTAGGCATTAACTCTTGTAATAAAGCTAGGCTACGATTCCGGTAACGTGGCTCAGTAGTAAGTACGTACTCTTCATATCCGTTTTCACCTAGTTCAGCAAGCTGTCTGTTCTTAACCTTACCGCCTTTTGCAAATCCACCAATACCACTTTTCAAATAACCTTGATAATTCGAATAAACTTTACGTACATAATCTTGAGTTTCTTTAAATGGTGGAATACCATGATATTTCGCTACGTTACCAGGTCCTGCATTATAAGCAGCTAAAGCTAATTTAACGTTACCGCGTTGACCTCTTAACATTTGAGCAATGTATTTTGTACCACCCATGATGTTCTGGTATGGATCACGTGGGCTTTTCACACCCATTGCACGAGCTGTAGCAGGCATTAACTGCATTAACCCTGTTGCCCCAACATATGAACGGGCATTAGGGTTGAATTGTGATTCTTGTTTAATAATCCCTGCAATTAAGGCAGGACTAACAGTGTATTTTTTACCTGCAGCATTGATAATAGAGGCGTATTTCCCAGCAAAACTACCTCCCATTTTCATACCGCCACCATCAGCTTTTCCTTGCAAATATGTTAATGGGTTGATGTAAGAGCCATTACGCTTAATTTTCAAATCTAGGTGTGGACCAGTAGAAAATCCTGTTGATCCAACATAACCAATGACTTGCCCTTCTTTTACTTTTTGCCCATTCTTGACTGTAGGTGTACTAGCCATGTGAATATAAGATAATAGGTCTGCTCCTGTTTGGATACGTACCCCGTTACCTGCTGTCTTATTCCCAATAAGAATTTGCTTAACAATACCGTCTGTTAATGACTTGATAGGCGTTCCGAGTGGAGCTGCTAAATCTATACCTTTATGCACTCCACCTTTATGAATTTTATCATTTGGGTTGCCCCCAGGCGTAAAATTAGTAGTCAAACGGAATGGCTTGTTAAGGTAATATCCTCCTATACCTGTATAGGAACCTCCATCTCCAAAATCAGGCATCCATTCATCAATTAAAGACTGAACCTTATCAATAGCAAGCCCCTTAATAAAACCTGCTGTGCTATCTCCAGCTAGAGTATTAAACCATTTTGGAGTGTCTACACCTTTTAACTTAAACTTTTCAGTAGCTTTATTCCATAACCATTCAGGGCCTTTCATAATCATATCGAAAGCACCTTCAGCAATACCATCAGCATACGCTGGCATACCTTTCACAGAAGAAAGAGCTGAATTTCTTCCAGGCATTCCATTTGTAAATCCATACTTTTTTAATACTGTTTTAGTGTGATGAGCAGGTAAAACGGCTGAGCCTTTTGTTAAAAAGGCATGTTGTGGGCCACGTAAACCAACTAAGCCTAATCGTCCTGTACGGCCGTCTTTCACAAGTTCTGGACCTTCTTCTCCAGTTAAAGCTACTTGGTCATTTGGTACACCACCGTTAGGAGTACCTGTTGCACGACCTCCGCCTTTTACAGCTTTTATCGCACCTTTAATGACAGGGGCTCCAGGAACAAACTTTGCACCTTTACCAAAGATATTACCAATCCATTTAAGAGCAGGATAAACTCCGTCCACAATTTTTTGCCATCTTGTGAGGACTTCACCTTTTTCCCAGTCAACTTCATCCACGTGTTCTTTTGCTTGCTTCTTAGCAGCTTTCACTGTGTCCTTATGCATTGTGTTAGCAGCGCTAATTGATTTATCTCGTTGTTCTTTCGCGTCTGCTATCACTTTTTCCTTTTCTTCTTCAGTAAAGCTTGGGATGTCAATCATCGCTTTCGCTGCCCATGCTTTTGTCTTTTCATATTCTGTATTAGCATGTGCAATAGACTTATCTTTTTGTTCTTTTGAAGATTTAACCACATTAGCTGCTTTTTGAGCGCTTAGTTTCGTAGCATTGTCTCTAAGGTTAGTAAAAATGGCCTCTTGTTCTTTTTGAGACTTCGAAACGGTTTGTACTTGCATTGTGCGTAACTCTTGCTCAATTTGAGCAATACGTTCACGTTCACTTTGTTTGATACCGCCTTTTTTCCCTTTAGATTTTTCAAGAATACCTGCGAGCTCATCTTCAAGCTTTTGTACCTTACTTTTTTTCTGAGCGTGGTTCAAGTCCATATCTGCAAGGATTTTATTTTCTTGTTCTTTAGTAAGACCTTGGTTTCTAGCGAAAATTTCGATTGCTTTAGCCTTTTCTTTCTCGTGATTTTCCTCCATTTTCTGAACAACTTTGTCGCCTAAAGCAGCGTACTTAGCAACCACATCATCAACTGTTTTCTGAGTCCATGTTTGATGTCCCCAATACAAACGATCAAGAGCTTGGGTTGCCTGAGATTCCAGAGTAAGATACGAATTCATAGCTTTTTGTGTACCTTTGCTTACCTGATCTCCAAATGGTGTAGCATCTAAAGCTGTCTTTAACATAGCGTCATGAAGTTCACGAGCGCCACCTGCGAGATTTACTATAAGTCCAAGGGCAGGATTTACTTTTGTTACAAAGTTAATAAGTAAAGGATGATCATTCATTACTTTCTTTATGTCGTACCAGTTAGTATAGATTGCAGCTAGTCCGGCTGTTAATCCACCAATGGCTAGGACAGTTAAACCAATTGGATTTGTCATTAGAGCAATAGCTGTGCTGACTCCACCGATACCGCCTGATAGACCAATAAATCCAGCTGTGAGACCTGTTACACCTAAAAGAGCTAAAGTAGCGTCTTGAGCAGCAGGAGGTAGGTTTATAAATGCTGTGGACACCTTATTGATACTTGCTTCCACTCTAGGCAATAAACGTTCACCAATATCAAGAAGGGAATTACCGAAAGGTGCTAGACCAGATACAAATTCACGGAATAAAACTTTAGCTCTTCTCGCAAAGTTTTCATTTGCTTCAGAAGCTTTATCCATGGATCCTTTAACACCTTTAATGGATCCATCAATATTACCAAGAGCGTACATAGAATCAGCTTCGAGGTCTTCGAATTTGGTCCCGTACAGACCCACACCAATTTGATTGGCTAGGACTTGATTATCCATTCCTTTTAAATCAGCAATAACAGCATTATGAACATCCTTTATTGTGGACTTTCCATTCTTGAAGCTTTCCCAAACCTTTTGTGTTTTCTCTGACATCTGACCCATCGCATCAGAAGTTCCTTTTGAACCGTCCTTTATACGAATCTGAAACTCTTTCATCGCATCATTGATATAGTCCAAGTTATAAACGCCTGAGTCAGTACCTTTTTTCAATAACTGAAAATATTCTGTAGCAGAAAATCCCATCTTTTTATACAAAGGAGCATATTCAGAAAGGTTATCAAACATTTCGTTTGAGAAGTTTAAGCCATTTTGTGCACCCCATGCCATTAAATCAAACGCTTCTTTAGAGCTTGTACCGAAACCCTTCATAACGTTTGATCCAGCTCGTGTAACTTCGTTCACATCAGTTTCAAACACTTCAGCAAGAGTTAATGAATCCTTAGTGACTTGCTTCAAATCACCACTGTTTAAACCTTTAATATTCTGGCGTACCTGAATAAGCCCATTACGGACTTCTCCCATATCCTGACCAAAGCCCTCTTTCCACAGGCTCTGTGTGATACCATTTAATTTCTTAGCTTCAGAACCTGTGACACCTAATTGTCCTTGAATGCGTTTCTGTGAACTGTCCACATCACTTGCAAGCTTTAGCATTCCATATCCACCTGCTGCAGCTCCTGCAACAAGTCCGGCTTTAATAGCCCCTCTCATGCCTTCCATTCGTTCTCGAGCAGCATCTAATTTTTCACTGGATACTTCAACAGTACGACCGAATACAGTCCAGCTTTTCTTTGAATCATCAATTTTATGATTAAGATCATTTAATGCATTACCGGTCTTATTCATACGAGAAATAGCCTGATTTAATTCAACCAGACTGTCTTTTGTTGCTTTTGCATCTTCTCCCTTTTCTCGCTTAGCTGCTTCATACTTTTTACGTAGCTCTTCCACAGCTTGCTTTTCAAGACCTAAGACTTTTTCTAAATGCTGAGACTGTTGGTATAAATGCTCCGATTCTGAGCCCATTTTAACCATGCTAGCAGCCGTTTTTCCATATTCACTATTCAGTACCTTCAAATCACCTTGAATGCTAGAGAGGGCTTTGTCAGAGTCCTTAGCCACTTGCTTAAATTCGCTACTTTGTTCTTGAATTTTAGAATTAAGCGCACCTAATGCCATTTCTGTTCGTTTTACTTGAGCAACAGACTTGTTATAACGGATTAATAAGTTCTCTGTTTCTTTGGCTAGCTTAGCAGTCTCTTTCGCATCTTTCCCTTTTTGCTGTGAAAGTTGATCATATTGTCTTCTTAATTCTTCAGCTTTCGCCTTTTGAGCTTGCAGCTTTTTTTCAGTAAGGACAGAAACTTTGTTCATATCATCTAGACTTTGTTCAAAGTCCTTTGTTCCTGCTGTTATAGCTTTAATGGAACTATCGTAAAGTCTGTTAGCACGATTGATTTTCCCTATGTTTTGCGCAAACGTACCGGTACCTTGCAAGTCAATGTCAACGACCATTGAGGCAAGCTCTTGATCATTCATGTATGTCCACCTCCTTTACCAACCTGGTACTTGGTCAATGTAGTATATCTCTTGTTCAGGCTCCTCTTCTTGTTTACTCTCTTTAATTTCTTGGCGAATCAACCTAAACAAATGATGAATATCAGCTTGATCTATTTCATGTTGCTTGTAGCCTTTAATGTTCATAAGGTGTTTATAGAAGTTATCCAGTTGCTGAGTCGGTGTCAGAGGGTGTGGCATCAGCCCCACTTTCTTCTGCTTCCTCTAGCTCTTCAGGATTAAACGAACCGTCTAAAGGAATACCTTCAGCAATTAAACAAAATTCAGCTATTTTTTCTTCAAATAGGTAACGATTAAGCCCTGCATAGAAGTCATCCACAGTGAATTGCTTATCAAAAGCCTCTACAATTAATTGAATTAAAGAGTCTAATTGTTGAATAGTTGGTCTTTGCTGCAAGTAATCTACTTTCTCTTTTAGAGCAAGATACTTTTTATATGTCATACCTGAAATAAAGGGACTGTTCATTGTTTTTTCTTCACCATTTATTCTTAAGACTAAATCCATCATGTTCTTTTCCTCCTCAAAATAAAAACACGCCCTATTAAGAGCGTGCTTGTTTTTCTAGCAAAGATATATTTCAAATAGAATAATTTGATAATAAATATTAAATGTATGTGTACTCCAAACGCGTCACTTCCATTGTTCCAACTACCTGAGAAAATACTCCGAACCAACCATTTCTTTCTTTTGTATTTGTTACTTGAACTAATTGAGTACCATCAACAAATACAGTAATTACCCCATCTACTGTATGAGTAATCCTTATTTTGTGTGGTACAGAAAAATCTAACGTAGTGGCTAGTGAGCCTATATTAACACCGAGTCCACTAGGATCTCCATTGTATAAAATTACAGCAGAACCACCTAAATATAATGTATAACCCTGTAAAACTCCTTGCGTATTGCTAGATTTGTTTCCAAACCATACGATCCCAGAGCCCCCAAAGAACTTTCCTTCTGCTTCAATCACTAAAATTTTTCCTACTTTTAGCTCGGCATTAGTATTCCCAAGAAGTAAAGCACCTGAAGGATTAGCAACACCTGTATATCTTACTATACCATCATTAATTCGTTTGAATTTTTCTAAAGAACCGTTACTACCATATGCTTTGAATAGCTTATCACTAACTTTGGTTTTTGTAGGCTTTAGGGCTATAGCAGATAAGTAGATTTTACCTACCCCTGTCGCTTGACCAAGTGTAATGTTTGAAGAGAGAAATTCTATTACGTGATAACCAATTGGAATATTCTCAATTAGTATATCTTCTGAATCGTAAGCGTCTGAACTACTCCCAAAACAATCCACTGTTTTTATAGCTGTTCCATTATCTAATACACTAATTTTCCCTCCTGCTGACGTATGCGGATTTACTAAAATTAAATCCAACCCAGATACACCAACATACATTTGAATTCTTAATTTTGTTCCTCCAGCACTGTCAGATTGTAATGTATAATGTTGTTGGGAAAATTGAAATGAAGCTGTTGTGATATTTGTGATATCAGTATCCACAAAAGGACTACCCACCAAAGGTATAAAGGTTTCTTTTAAGGAATTAATAGTTAATACGTTTGATTGATTGTGAAAATCTAATGCTTTTGCAGTGACTATATCAGAAATATATTTGTACTTTGTATCCTCAAAATGAACCAAATCAGGAAACATTAAATAGGGAACCTCTTGTTTATTAAAAAATAATTCGCTAATTTCACTAAACATATCAATAAATGCTAAGTTATACTTTCTCGCAACTTCCTGAGCTATCCTTGAATAAGTCTGCAAAGAACGTGCGCGATCCAAGTCAGTCTTAACAATCGGAGTAGGAGATAAAAGTAGAACCTCACTCCCTGCTGCTTGTATTTTTTTAACTATGCTTACCAGATTATCCTTGTAAGTAGTAGGAGAAACATTGTTTGCAGAGTTAGCATCATTAATTCCAAACATAACGATTGTTAAATCAGGAGATTGAGCAATAACATCTGCATCTAATCTAGCTAACGCCATTGCTGTAGTATTACCGCCAACTCCTTTATTGACAATAGTAATGTTGTTATTGTCATAAATTTTTCTAAGTTTGTATTGTAACAAAGAAGGATAGTTTCCAGTGACCTGAGATCCTACATTAGCCTTATAACCCCAAGTAAGACTGTCACCAAATGCCACAATTTTTGTAGTTTGAAGCGAAAACATCTTATTAATAGTTTTTGTTAATCGATTAAAATTATCAATCAACTCTGTTCGAGGTGCTTTATCTGCCAAATTTGCCGATAAATCCCCAATTTTATCGTTCAATTCTTTGTTATATGGAGAATTAAAGCGCGACATAAGAAACACCTTCTCCAGTTACAGAAGCATTAATATAAATTAGATTTGCATTATTTACAGCAAAAGTAAAAGCTTCATTTGCCTTTAATTCCACACCAAAAACAGTAGATGAGACATCTGAACCACCTACATAAATTGAACCTGTATTTCCTTTTTTAGCAATTACAGTAACTTCTCTGCATGGGATATCATCTAACTGTGCTTTCGTGCCAGCAGCAGTAACTGCCTTTACTTTACCTGATAAAGTTGAACTTCCTGTTCTCGGATCTCCAAGTGGTTTATATGAATCAGCAGCTGCATCCCAAAATTGAGGTATTAATTTCCCTTTAATATCTCGTAACATTTCCTTCTTGTCGTAGGCCATATATAAACCTCCTTAATTATTTAAAATTGAAAAAGAGGGCAATTAGAGCCCCCCGTTTATGCTATTCTGACTGTACGTATTGATACGGGGAGATAAAATGGCCCTCGTCATTAGGGAGTAGTAGCTACTTCTTGATCTGGCTCATAAACTTGCTTAAACCAATCAAGAAGCACTGTTGGCTCAGCATCTTCATCATTACTGTGGACACTCACTTTCTTTTCTCCATCAGAATCACGTTTGATAAAGCTTGCATTCAATGAACCTGATTTGATTTCCACAGATTCACCTTTTGTTTGGTACTCTTCACTTGGTGGTTGGATTTTCCCTTTATATAACCAAACATACTTGTAACCACCGTCTGTTGTTTCAGAACGCCATCCTAGTGCAATGTATGGCTGATTTGCTGAGTCGCCTTCTAAAAGGACACCATTAGAATCAATTCTCCAACTAAAGATTTCTGCTGCTACTTCTTTTTCTAAAGCATCAATACCTAATTCAAGTTCTAATAAACCTTGTGATGTAACAACCACAGATGGACCATCATCAGAGAAGAATGGTGTAATAGATCCATTCGGGTTTAAGTTACCAGTTACGGCCCCAGCTAAAGATTTAGGTGTAGCATATGTTGTAAGCCCACCTTTAACGTCTTCTAATAACTTTGCATAGAACAAATCTTTCATACCAATGGGCATTTTTTTAGCTTTTTCCATTTTGTAATACCTCCAATTATTGTTTTAAGACATAATAAAAACGCAAACCTTTATGATAGATTTGCGTGTCTGCCTCATATAAATCTGTTGCTCCTTTTTTATTGAACCCAGCAGCTATTAACATTTTCTTTACTTTTTCAGATAGATCAGTGTATACAAGCCCATCCTTTGTCCAAAAATCCACTTGAATATAATAACCCGTTTGCTTTTCCTCATCGTCTGCTGCTAAAGCAACAGCTTCATCATACTGAAAAAAAGTGATATACGTTTCAACATCACCTTTCTTTGTAATCGGAAACGTAGGAATACCTAAAGGTTTTAATGTGGACATTACTACGCTGTAGATACTCATAATTTCGCCAATTCCTTACGGTATACTTTTGCCATAGCAATAGTAATCTTGTCTTTGACAGCATTAAAAGCAGGTTCCACAAAAGTCTGAGCCGGCATTTTAGATGTTCCCCATTCTAAAAAACGAGCATAGAAAAAACCTTTATGGAAACCTACTTTAATTTTGCCATTCACAATTTTTGAAACAATAACATGATCAGCTAAATGTTTGCCTTTATATGTGGAACGTGGAGCCCTACGCTCAATTTCTGCGCGTAATATTTCAGCTCCAGCTTGTAAGGCTTTTTCAGCAATAGCCTCATTCTTTTCAATACTAGCTAGTTTTTTTAACTTAGCTTGAAACTCTGCCAGGCCTGTAGATTTAACTGGCATTATGAAATCAACTCACTTCCATAAGCGCGACAGATTAATTCTGTAATCTCTTCCTGTTTTCTTTCGTATGTTCTTACCACTCTATAGCGCTTAGACTCGTACTCAACAACGGTTTCGCCTTCATAATCAAGAGAGTGGACTTCAAACATTGTTTCCAATGTATAGCCACTTTGAGCAGCTATATAAAACTCATTACCTCGTATACTTTTTTCGGTAGCAAATATTTCTCTTCTTGATATGTTTTCTTTACCAGAAAAGCCTTCGTCATTTTGTGGACTATCTTTTTCTTTAATTAGATAGATGATTTCATCAAACATCTAAGATACCTAGCTGCTTACCTGCTTTTTGAATAGCTCGGTTATGAATACGAATCTGTATGTTCCGAGGTAAAGGCTGATATTCCTGTCTGTTACGGTACAACCATGCTGCATAGTCCACAACTAACATTTGATCATCAATTTCTGTCATAGAAAGAACTAAGCCTTTCCTTGTCAGCTCTTTTTCTGAACTAGAAATAAGGGCAGTAAGATACGTATCGCGTGCCGTATGCTTAAAGCCCAGATCTAATTTCAATAATTCAAGTAAAGTAGCCTTTGTTTGATCATCCATTGTCTTCAACTTCTTCAATCAAAGGGACTTTGCGTTTATTCTCGTACCCAGACAATTCCTTGATACGTTCATTTTTAGCTCGTCCACTTCTAGGATACTTATCACCTACACGATAAATGTGATTATTATCTTGCAGATCTTTAAAGTCGTTTATAACTTTATACTTCATGTTCATTCACCCTTTCACAAGGATTATGCGCCTGCTACTTCTGACGTGTATGTGATGTAGTAGCCAGCTTGATCATCTACTTTCTCTACGTCAAAACGAACAAATCCAGCCAGTAATTGACCGTAAATGTCGTTGTCTGTCCATTTTACAGAAGCTTGTTTACGATTAAATAGAGTACAGAATTCCTTCGCGTCACCCACGAATCCCACTAAATCGCCTTTCTCTTCTCCAATCATGTCATCATCTAAAACAACAACTTCACGACCTTTAATACGCTTACCAGATGCAACAGTAATATCATCTTGTAATAAGTAGCGACCATTGCCGTCTTTTAATAGGTCTAAGGCATTGAATAGTGATGAAGATACATAGAACTTCACGTTATAAACTTGTTTAAAATCTGTGTTTAATAACGTCACAATTCCATCTAATCCTGTTACAGCTTTAGGTGTAGCTGATTTAAAGATAGCTGCAATCTGAGCATTCTTAGTATTCAAATCTTGATCTCGGATATCTTCGGCAATTAGGCCAGCAACATCGTAATCTGCATCGTCAATTGCTTCTTGAGATACTGGAATGTAACCACGGTATGTTTCAATATCGTAATTAACTTCTACAAATGTTGGCTTAGCTAGTTCCGGGTTTTTTGCTAATTCCGCAACAGCAATCATTTTACCGTTTGATTTTTTAATGATTGGATATTTACCAGAACCACGGTTAACCGGAACTGTACGAACATATTGTGTAAGGTCAACTGTATCAACTAGCTCTTTCTTTGGAGCTAATAATTCTTCTGGAATTAATGCCCCACCTTCCACAGATGTGAAGCCTGCACGAGTTTGGTCTTTATCTCGTACATAGGCATTAATAGCTTCTCTTGTTTCAATATTTGTTGGCATAGTACGTTTCACTCCCTTTTTAGGTGACTTACGATTAGATGTTTCAAGCTCTTTTTCAAGCTCTTCAATTTCTTCTTCTAATGTTGTTTTTTCTTCTTCTTTTGTTTCAATATCTTTATCGTTATCATCCATACTCTGTTCAATAACGGATAAATCTTCATCATTTTCAGCTGACTCAATAGCTGCTTCAAACTCACTACGCTTAGCTAATAAGTCAGTTAGTTTCCCTTCCAAAGCTGATAAAGCATCTCGCTTCAGTTTTAATTTAGCACCAATAAGAATAGGATTAGGCATTCTTCAATCTCTCCTTTAAGTTACGTTTTCTTTGTTCGAATTTTTCTTTTTTGATGGCTTCGACATCGCGTTGACGGGCTGCCACTGCTGTTTGTGGGTAGGCAGGAAAAGCTGTGATGGAAACTTCCATCGTATCTGCTTCACGGACAATCCATTTCAATGTCCCGTCTTCTCGATGCTCAATATCTTCTTTTAATGGGACAAATCCGAATGAGCAGCCTTTCACTTTTCCTGTTTGCACTTTCCGATAAGCACTCTTGGCAAAAGGATCTTCCAAGTCCACTTTCACTCTGCCCCATAATCCTTGAGAATCAGTTTTCAACTCTAACGTTTGGCTGCCAGTGCTACCAAGTACGACTCTTGTATCGTGATTATCAAGACACATAATATCGTTATCTCGTAAACTACTGTCAAACGCTTCAGGTGCAATCTCTTCAAAAGCTCCTGGCCACAATTCGGTTTCTTGATTAAAAACAGCAAAGTAACCTTCAATGAAAGCTTCACCGTTTTCTTCATCGCTTCTCGTTTTTAAGTCTGAGTTAAATACCATGAGACGCTTTTCCACTTATTCATCACCACCTTTCAATTTATTTTGTTGGCCAATACTAGAAGCCGGAATATAGTTTTCTAGTACAATCAATTCATTCATTTCACTATCAGGATCAAGTCCAATCCAGTTACGTAATTCATTACGTCTCATAGCGTTACGGTCCACAAGTTGAGAACCTGCTGTAACCATTTCCGTTAAGTCATATGAATATAAACTCCGCGGATTTAAACGAAAAAACCAATTAGGTGAGTAAATCAAGTCCCGTGTTAATGTTTGCGAAATGATTTGGCCAATAGAAAATATTCGAGTGTTAATGAAATTGTTGTACTCCTCTTTGTTAAAGCTTCCTACGCCCAAGAAAAAAGCCGGTACTCCCAAAAGTCCAGCTACCGTTTTCTTATCTATTTCCACACCTTCATTTATGGCTATGTCTTTTAAAGATAAAGGCTTTACCTGTTCGACTTTGATTAAGTCAGCAGGGATAATCCAAGGCTTGCCACCTTCAGTTTCATCAAAATACTTTGCCATGATTTCATCACGGCCTTCTTTAGTAGTTAATTCCTCTGTCATTGCATCCACAGAAATGATAAGAGAAGGCATATACTTACCACTCATGAAATTATTTTTTGTCTTAGTGGCTTGGGTCAAGTTCTTTACAATCTCACATAATGCCACACGGTAACCCCGTCCCTTGTAAGGAAAGTTAGGATTAGGATTGATAACAAAATGAACGACCTCATCAGGCGTATATGTTAATCCATTGTAGTTAATTAAGTATCCATCCTGTGTATCTTCATAGCCAACTGCTTGCATTTGAAGAGGCGTTAGATCATCAATCAAAGTTGTGACAGGATCTACTCCAATGTGGACGACTGAATTACCATCACCATGTAACAATAGATCGCTAACAATCTTATAAATCCACCCTTTACGCGTCATATTTGCATGCGGCTCAATATCAATTTTACGAGATAGTTCATTGGTAACTCGTCTATCTCCATCTTTTGTATTTTCCATTAGATGAATAGTCATGTTTGATACTAGATCCGCAATTTTATCTACTGCAATTAATACATCCGGATTATCTGAAAGCCTTGTATATCCTACGGTTTCCACATCACCCAGTGCTATAGGAATAGAAATAGACCGCGTTTTTTTCTTACGATTCCAAAATGCCATATGTACACCTCCTTCCTAGTTATTCAACCAACCTGCAGCATCTGACGCTTTGGTCATGTCCTCTAACATTTGAATAGATCCAAATACAGCAGCGTCAAATACGTCAATACGATGCTCTGGCATAACTTTTTCATATTGAATCATGTCATCTGTTTTCTCAACAGCAGCAACGTTCTGCACACAATATTCAAATGCTTGTGAATGGAGATAATAAAAATGGCCATCCTTCGCTTTCTTTTCTATTCTTCTGAAACCTTCAGACTTCTTATAAAAATACTGTGGTTGGTCAACCATTTTAAAGCCTTTCTTTTTCATGGATAAAAAGAACTCCCGTGAAAACTTGCGGTCAAACCCTACTTTCTTTATCTTGAAGCCCATCTTTTTCATATCGATGAACCAATTCACGATATCTGAATGATTGACTGTAGGTGTATTACACATATCTAACCATCCATCATCTTTCCAGCCGAATAAAGGAATGTTATCCTCTTCAGCTTTAGCTGTGGCTGCTACAATTGGGAACCAAGCGTGAGTAATCGCAATGTCTATACCTTTATAGCTGCCATAAAGAGCAGCAGCCGTTAAATCATGCATCTTAGATAAATCGGCTCCACCATACCAACTAATATTTAACTTGGCTAAATCAGCAAGGGACCAACTATAATTCCTATCGGAAACCTTAAATTCATCCAAGTTAAAGTAAGCTTTTATGGCAGCTGTGTAGATGTTCATAGACTTTGCTAAAAAGTCTTTCCTCTGTTGCGGATCGTTCTGTGCTTGCAACGCATCATTCATAATGTCATCTGGACGAATTGAAACACCATAAGCAGGATTGGCTTTTTGATGTTCAAGAGGATTTGTATAATCCACATTGCCTTTTTCATCTTCATCAGCTTTTGCAATAAACACAAAATAAGCCTCATCCTTAACAGTGCCTTCCAGTATTTTTTTACAGTACTGAAGACGCTGATAGCAGAAACTTGTCATATCATCACCGGCTGTTGTAATACCAATCATAAGTTTGTTGGTATAAGCTTTCATAGCCTCTTTGATGATGTTATATTGTTTTGGCGTTTTATAAGCATGAAGCTCATCGGCAATAGCGATGTTACAATTTAAGGAGTCCTGTTTATCCGGGTTAGCTGCAAGTGCTTGGATATATAAAGAACCGTCTCCTAAATCACCAGAAATAGAATGCTCCTGATTATTATCAATAACACGGAAGTTTTCTTTTTCTCCCATTTGCCCGAGGTTGAAGTTGATGAAGTTGAAGCTCTCTAAGGACTGCTTTAATGCAGCAGCTACAATATATACTTTACTTCCACTTCGTCTATTTAAAATCCCAAGAGCCCAAGCTAAAGCAGCAGCAAAACTTGTTTTAATATTTTTCCGTGGAATATAAATAAACGCTTCTTTGAAGCGCCTCACAGATGTTCCTTTATGATAAAAGCCTAATAGGTTGTAAACTTGATATTTGTGAAAAGGCTCCAACAAAAATGGCGTACCTCTTAAAGGGGTGCCATCCAACATTTCACCCTGGGCATGAACAAAAGTTTTTTCTATAATACCAATAACGAATTCTGCGTCCTTGGGATTGAAATCATAATCAGTATTTTTAAGATCTCTTAAAAAACGTTCGCAACCTTGGATTTGTTCCCTGTTGGCTGGCTTGATGCCGTCCACAATTGAAGTGACGTAGTCCATTACTAAATCATAATTCTTATATTCACTCATGACGTTTCACTCAATGCTTGTATTAATTTTGATTTTGGCTTTTCTTTTTCCTCTTTACGAACCGGAACCTCAGGACGCTTTACACGTTCATACGTTTTAGGATTTAAGCATAACAAATTCGAATAAGTAGCAAGGTCTTTCCGCAAGGCTTCCATAGCTGTATAAATAGGGGTTTTTCTTTCATTTGTAGCCCCGGCTTTATTCGTATATGAGTCTGTAATTTTAAAACCTGATTCCTCAAATTGCTTTTCAAAGGCTTGATACTGTGCCAACATACCTACATAAATATCAATCGTATGCTCAAAATCATCACAGTAAACGCCCAAATGCTTCATGTTATCAACGACTTCTTTTTTTAATTGGCTTCTCATCCCGGTTGCCACACCCCCTTTATAAAAAACTAAGGTCGCTCTATTGGAAAAGGTTCCCCCTCCCGTTCCCCAGACACCTTTTTAAAAATTTATTAAGTGGGGGGGATTGCTTTTTCTCTCCACTGTTCACCCAAAGGAGTTAATTCATCAGTTTCTCGGTTATGCATCTTACCGTGACACTTTGTACAAAAGCTAATAAGGTTCCAGTTAGTCAAACGCAATTCTGGTCTTTCTCTGAATGGATGCATGTGATGTACAGTATTTGCAGGTATTCGTTTACCATATCGTTTACACTCTTGGCATAAGTATTGATCACGTCTTAATATCTTCTCGCGTTTGCTTTCCCATCTTGTAGTCTTATAGAAGTTCATTGCTTATCATCTTCTTTACGAATAGAACGAACAACAATGATACAGTCCTTATCAATCTTATTAGGATCAATGGTCAAGACATCGGCTGTCTCTGAGTTAATAACTCGATCACCTTTCCTTACCTCTACAAGTAATTGTCCACATGGATAGATAAGCTTGCCACCTTCACCTATTACTGCAACCCTACCCATCACTTCTCCTCCAGAAATTTATCACAATAGTTAACAATGGTTTCATCTTCGATATGTTCAAGAGTTGAACCAAACAAGAAGTATGCTGCATGTTTCCTCTTAGCTTCATCTTCAATACTGTTTAGGTAGGTTAATGCTTCAACCAGACAAGCTTTAGGGTTATGGCCAATGAACTTCTCAATTGAATCATTAAGCTTTGGACAGTCAGCTGCCTTAATTCCATGTGGCTTAAACTTACGTTGATACTTCCTTTTCACACGAGAAGCTTTCAACTTAGCATGAGCTTTCTTAATTAACTGAACTGGCATTATTCATCATCCTTTCATACCAATAAAAAAAGCACCCTATAAAGGATGCTCTTACATTTAAAAAGTACGATAATCGAAATCTTGACCAATCCACTCTTTACGAGAAACATTGTTAATTTTCTCAACTTCCTCTTTAGTCAAAATATTTTTCTCAATTAACGCCCCTAATAAATTTTCATATTTAATCTTAGTTTCGATTAATTCTATTTCGATATTTCTTTTGTAGTCATCTGCATACCAACTTGGTTCATCGTTTTGATCATAGCTTTCTAATACAAGACTGCCACGAACTTGAACTTTATCGTCTTCTACACGATGACTAACAGCGCCAAATCTAACTGTTTTAATCTCTGAATATACTTCACATTTAAAGTATCTATCTTCATCCCTTACTTGAATCACATATTCTCTAAGTGCTTCAAATTCTTTTTCAGTTAGATTACTCTCAAACTCTACAATGTCATTGTCTAAATACTCATCTTCGAATACATCTAAGTTTAAATCAATGTCTACTAGTTTTATTTCATTCATCTCATTCTCGCCTCCAAGTTCAATAATACTATAAAACTTGGTTTCAAATCCACATTTAACCTTTTTTTATTCCTTAAGTAGCTAGACTTAATACCCAATCCTAGTAAAAATAAGTTCAACCTAAATTAACCTTGAGTGATTAACTTAAGTTGAACTTATTAAAATAAAAAAAAGACACTGGCTGAGCAGTATCTCTTCTTTTAAAATTTAAACTCGGGGCAAAATACCCTGAGCCTTTAATATCTCTACTAAACTGGCAGATCCAACTGAACTAATAAATTGCACTAAAGTTTGCATTTTAGTTGAATCATTCCCTTGCCTCGCTTCATTTAACATAGTTTCTATTTCATTTAAAATCTCACGTTTCACTTGCTCAAAATCCTGATTGTTTATTTCTCTTATTGCATAAGTATTTTGAGCCTCGAGTTTTTGTACTCCTTTAACAACAAACCCTTTTTCATATCCTATAGATCCACTTCCGTTTAGGGTAACTTCTCCACAATCCTCTATGTGGAAACCAGCATATCCATTTGATTGATTTGATTCATTAGCCATATTATCACCTCCCCGTCTAACAATACGACAGATCGTGACAAAATACCTTCTTGATTTAACGAAATAGCAGTTCTAATTACTCAAAACAAAAACATCCTCGAAAGGATGCTTTAGATTAAGGAATATTTTGCATTTTACAAAATTAAACGGATTCAATCTCGTTTCTTAGTTTCATTGCTAACTCTTGAAATTCTGTATTGTACTTTTCAAGCATAGTTGTTAAATACTTTATTCCTGCTACTGCATTTTTAAAATGACCTTCTCTTACTAGGTTATAGGTAAAGTAGCTATCTCGATCATTATTTCGAAGTGATACTTTTTCTAAACATTCTTTTTCAATGTTATATACAATAACATAATCGATATTTTTGTCAGCTCCTAGTATTGGTCCTGCCCCTGATGTTACATCCAGATTTGGATGACTGAATCTAACTGTTTTATCCTTATACCAATCAAGTATTGGTTTATATTGTTCAATTAAACTTTCAATATACGTCGATTGTTGTTCGAATAAACCCTGAATTTCATTTCTGCTATTCGTAAATGATTCATTTTGTTCATTTAGATTCGCTAAAACTTCTTCTACATTAAGTTGCATGATTAATCACCTCCCCGTCCAATTATACAACGGTTTGCGACTAAATACTTTCCTTTTTGACAAAATAATAGTAATTTTTACTCAAAAATACATAACATCCTTATTTTATTATTTCCTCTTCATAGCTCCACCACGGCCACGCTTCAAAGTCTGTCTATTCGTTCCCATGATATCCTTCCAGTTAACCTTTTCTTTACACTTACCCATCTTTTCTAGGTGTCTTAATTGATCTGTATTAAGATGATTTTTAATTTTCATTGCAATCACCTTCTTAATAAATTTCAGCCTCTCAGATTCGCTCATATAACATTTAAAATGTTTTTGAATACAAATACATTCAGACGCAACAAAAGCGTTCCTACGACTCAGGAACGCTCTCTCTTTGATATTTTCTTGATAATATAAATTTACCATGTACTAAAGCAAGTACCACGACTTATTTTCGAGTTTTTTTCGATTTATTTTAGGAAAGTTTTTGGATTATTTTTCCCGTTACGAATTTTTAAGAACAACTAAGCTTAGATTGAGAGCTAGTTTATAAAAAGCCTTCCATCTAATCTTGCTATACGTCTTTTCACTAATTGGTGGCTGAAACTTAAAACTATACACATTGTAATCTGTTAAATATTCCGTTTCTAAGGACATGTATCTTTCTTCGATTAAGAATCTTTCCATCTTGGGTAAACGGCTCACGGCTCTTTCCACATGAAAGCAGAAGTCTTTTCTCATCTTTTCCTGGTCCACATTATAGGCTGCAATGGAACCTGTCTGGTCACTTGTTTCATTTGTGGGACCATGATAACGAACTTCAGAGCTAGCAGTAATGGATGCTTCCCTTTCTTCGAAGGATAAGTATTTAAACAATCTATATCTTTCTAAAGCATCTTCTACTGCTTGTTGCGTCTCTTTTCTGTCTATCTCAGGAAGCATAAATGATAATTGGTTTCCCACCTTTAGATACCTCCTTTGTTAAAATATAGATAAATTAATAGTAGTATTATTTATTTTCAATTTATTTTTCACAATTTTATCCACTCAAACTTGTTGGTTGTGCTAAAATACTATTAATCGTTCTCTTTAACAGACTCTCCCGTCTGTCCAGGTGGCACAGGAACCATGCTCCCTAGAGCAGTCCTCAACATTAAAAGAAAAGGGAGTGGTGCTTATGAAAAAACTATTTACAAGCCTAAAAGGAATGCAAATCTTACTCCAAGTAGTAACTTTAGCCGTAAATGTCTTAGTTTTTGCTGACACCGTCGTTGAGGAGCCTGTTAAAGAGATATGATTTTTAAATTAAACTAACATTTATTATACCTATCCTCTTCTATATTTTTCTTATATATATCCTCTAATTCACTAAGCGTGAGCTCGTACAATTGTCGTTTATCAGGAGTTTTAAAATATCCCATCCGTAACAATTCATTTTTCAATTCGTCCTTACGTTGTTCTACAGCTTCTCGAAGCAAATTACGATTCATAATCATAGCCACCCTCCTTTTAATAATTCGCGTGCCATATACAAGAAGTGATGATATATGTAATTTCCTGTTGTATTGTTTGCAATGAATACGGTAGAAAAGTTGTAACGTACCTCGAATGTTTTTAAACTACCTAATAAAGCTTTAGGCTCGTACTTACTGCGGTACATACCGTTTAATATTTTTTGATAACCTTCCAGATCTTCCACAATTAAAGTAAAAGGATGTTTGGACCCTCGGATTAATTCATTTTCAAAGCGTGTACGATCTTTAATGGATTCGACTAATTCATCTACACCATTTTTACGTTCAATTGCAGCGTTTAAATAAATGTCTCGTGTAATGCCGAACTCCTCATTACATGGAATCATGGCTGAATAGTCACCTGTTTTCATTGTTTTGAATTTGATTGGTACATCTTTTTTTCGTAAATAGTCAAGCACATGCTGATTCTTTTGCTCTCTGGTATCCACAGTGATGACTAATGTTTTCAAGATTTTTTCTAATTCGGTTTTGGTATATGAGTAATGAATAATACTCATCAATTAGCCCCCTTTAAAGTACGACATCGCACGTTCGAAAATTTGACTGGAAAGGGTATCGGTTATGTGATTTTCATAGTTAGCAATTGGGTTAGAAAATTCAACCCATCCGTTGTTCCACAGTTCGATGAATAATTTATTAACGATCATGTCCAATGCTTCCGCATCATGATTAATCCAGTTTTCAATTTTTTTGTTCATGGCTTGTTCTATTCCGAGAAAGTAATGAATAATCTTTTCTATAGTTTGTTTTATTGAATGCTCCTTTGGTGAATAATCACCTTTTAAATACTGAATGATTCGTTTTTTATAGGTTTTAACGAATTCTTCAAGTTCTGGGTAGACATTCTCAGGATTTTCAATATATAAGTTGCTGCCATCTAACACTAAAGGAGATCCAATGGAAGCAAAGTCATCACATATTTGTTTTGGATGCATATAATCACCACTTTTTCTAAAAAGGGTTATCGAAGGGTACTGAATTATTTTTTAAGTAACCCACCACAAAACCAGTTGTACCAAGGGCTCAAGGTCATTTTCGAACCAATGGGTTATCGAAGGTTACCTATTTTTCTATTTAAGCTCTTATATATATATATATTATTTTTTATTTATTTATTTTTCGTGGGAATGGAACTAGGAAATTCAGTAACCCTCAGTAACCCCAACAAAAAATAAATAAATTTATAAATCTCACAAACCCTTACATATCAAGGCTTCAAAGCTTCTTACGATTAATTGAAGTTACGTTATTTTGGGTTACTTTTTGATTTATTTCAGTAACCCCTTCAGTAACCCCAGAGCCTTCATTTTGGAAGAAACCACCATTAACAAACTGATTTAATGTAATTCCATGGAAAAAGGTCTTATTTTTTGCACCTTTTTCTTTTTTATATCCTCGTATTTCTAATTGACGATAAAAAGCACGATTTTTAAGTTCCATTTCATTGTTTTTAAAGCACCATTTTGTATAGTTTTCATAAATAGTTTTTGCTTCAATTTTCGCCGTAGAATTAACAACGCAATTCTCTTCAATGAATGGTCCTAAGATATCCATATCCTCACGATAGTTATCCGTTGCCTGCTTAACAGCTTTCGGGTCCTTCAATCCTTCACGCTGCCACTTCAAGCAACCTTCAACCACCCAATTAAGAATGCCAGGCATTTCTCTTTTTAATTTTTCAGGTAGATCCGCGTCCACTTTCTCTTCTGGAATGGTCACCGTAAAAGGTACTAGCTTAATCCTGCGCCAAATACCGTTATCTCCACCTTTTACAATTGGTTTATGGTTAGTAGTGAAAAAGACTTTAAATTCCGGTGTAAACTCAAAATATTCTTTTCGTAAGAAACGAGCCGACATTTTCTCTCCACCAGTAATTTGTTTAACAAGAGCTTCAGATAACTGTTGCCCCTCTTCACTCTCTACAGCTGACACAAACCGAGCCCCATCCAACCGAGCAACATCATTGTTAATTCCACTATCATTTTTCTTTTTCAAGAACGTTTCACTATTTGTTTGACGAGCATAATCTCCAAGAATGTCCTGGATTACATTAATGAAAGTAGATTTACCATTACGGCCATTTCCGAAAAGGAAAAACATGATTTGTTCTTTCGTCACACCCGTTAAAGAGTAGCCAATGGCCTTTTGAAGATATTCAATTAATTCTTCATCTGGATCACCTGAAGGAGTAAGAAAAATACTTTGTAAAAAAGCTATCCAATTTGGACAATCTGCATTCTTTTCATATGAGATAGGTGAAATTTTCGTTAGCAGCAAATCTCTATCATGTGGAAGGAGCTCACCTGTTTTTAAATCAATTACTCCGTTACTACAGTTAAAAAGAAAGCTATGTGAGTCAAAATCTTTTTTTCTAACTGAAACCATTGGACGTGCATCAAGTATGCTGTTAATACGAATTGCACGCTTTTCACACTTCTTTGCCCAATCATTTAATAATTTTGCTCTGTACTTGTCTTCTTCTGCCCTTGCTTCTGCATATAAACCACGCAATGTTTTTGCAGTTAACGCTTCAATCTTTCGTTTACTATCCTCTTGCCACTGTTTACCGTTCCAGATAAGCCATTCAAGCTCATTGCAATACTTAAGGTCTTGACCGTGATAATAGACAATCCGTTCCGCATTACCGAGCTCAGTAAGGTGAAAACTTGGTACCTTATCAATAATTTCTTCTGTATCTTCAATCCCTTGATCATCAGAAATGTATATTTCATACGGTTTTTCTTGAGGAGGTTCATAATCTGCTACCGTTGAAGGTGTTGAAAGAATGGCTGTTTCAATTGTCATTTCTCCATA